>Ga0209589_1000608_pt1 | contig 51778 bp, 23 predicted proteins | sample CowpeawhiteBW_FD_187525 | JGI IMG/M metagenome (GOLD analysis project Ga0209589, IMG submission 187525) | Root nodule microbial communities of legume samples collected from California USA - Cow pea white BW (SPAdes) (version 2) | ecosystem: Host-associated > Plants > Roots > Nodule | place: USA...
ATCCATAGAAGTTTTTTTTTTTTTTTTTTTCTTCATAGTCACGAGACGATGTTGTCCCTTTTTTAGTTTAATTTTATGTTTAAAGGGGAGAGAGAGTTGGCAGAGGAACTGATAGAGAACTTTCAAACCTTTTTTTATCTTGCACCATCACTCACAGCTGATAGCATCTATATATGGCAGTCTCAAACTGAAGTGTTCTACAAAATGCTTTAGTCTTATCTTCCCATCTGAAACAAAGTGTTTGCCCCACTGCACCCGAACGTCTCCCTTTTATTTTTTTCTGTCTCTCTCTGTCGGCATCATGTAGGTCTTCCCCTTCACATTTCTCATTCACTATCTTCTCTAACTGTTGAACTCACATCATATTCTCTCTCTTCACTTTGTTGTTGCTTAACAGGAGACCAGAAAATAACCCTTTGGATCTCAACAACTTTCCCGATGAGTACTCCAGAGATGGCAAACAACTCTTCCAAGACACTTTCTCATCCGGTAATGTTTTTTCTTTTTCTCATTAATCATTATATATACCGCATGCATGTTACTATAAAACTTCAAAACAACATAAAACTTCTACTGTTTTTGGGTTTTCCTTCTGGGTATTCAGCTTAATGTTTTTCTGGGTCAGTAAACAAAATTGGAACAAACCCCCATATCTTTTTCAGGTTTTCTTCTTATTTACTTTTCCCTCACCCAGCTCTTTCTTTGCCTCATTTTCTTTCTGCAAACAAAATAAAATCCATGAGAAGGAAGGGTTGCAAAAAGAAGTTAGGTTTAAATGTTGATTTGTTGGGTTTTTCTCTTTTTTCTTTTTAATTTAACTAGTTTATTCATGGTTTGGATAATGGGGGGAAGTTGGATCTCATCAATATTGTTAAATTGGCTTGGTTTTGCAGAAGGATACCAGAGAAACAAAGACGTGTTGAAGGATGATGAGAGTGAGAAGGTCTACGAGTGTAGATTTTGTTCACTCAAGTTCTGCAAATCACAGGCTCTTGGGGGACACATGAACCGCCACCGCCAAGGCTAGATATAGCTGCTATCTTCATAACTTTTGTTGTTTTATATCTTTTTACCGTTTCCCCAGGAAAAAAAAAAAAACACTTCTACAAACCTTAATATAACAGTTTTTGAACATTTATTGATTAAAAGAATGCATGGTTGTTGATGATTTGACCACGAGGCGTGGTCGTTTCAATCATAAAATTGAAGGCTGGATTGCTGAAATTGTTGAGATGGAAATGGTTGTACTTGTTTTGAATAAAAGAAAATTGCTTTTGTTTCCTTATTTGATCTGATGCGTGTGTGAGTCTGTTGTGCAGAGAGGGAAACAGAGACACTGAACCATGCTCGTCAGCTGGTCTACCGTAACGATCATAACCTAAGCCCTCAACCCGCCCCCAACCTAGGGTATGTATACTCACCATTACTCCAACTCACTACTATTCTTTTATTAGTCCTTTTCATGTATTCTTGTGAACTGGTCCACCGTTTTATCTCTCATTAACCATGTCTAGTTTTAAGGAAATTGTTTGATGAATAATTCAAACATTGTTTTCACATCCCTAGGTACATATATTGTCTCTATCAAGATAATAATGATAAAATATAGTCTCCTATGACATCAACTATATTAGAGCATGCTGTTAGACTTTAGAGAAACAATAAAGAAAGTAAGAATAATGGAAAATTGCGCATGATAATTACATAAATTTTTAGTTAATATTTTAAATTTAGAAAATGTTAATAAAAAATGAATAAAATATATAAAGTTAGAGGTCATTAATTGATTCACATCTCGGATTTAAGAAGAAGCGATAAAAACTGACCTGCTTTTTATGGTTTTTTGTCTCTTGCAAAAGTGAATTATAACGATGCCTCAACTGTTTCAGATGCTGTCAACCAATAGCATCAGGGGGCTATCGTGCTGCAAGTAGCATGGGAGACCCAACAATGCATGCAAGGTTCCCAAGATACATGTCGGGTTCGGGTTCGGCTTCATCTTCGTTCCATCTACCGACTCCACCACCGCCGCAGCTGCAACTGCATCAACCATCTCACCATCTCTTGATAGCCTCACCTCCGGCACCACCACCACCACTTTCTTTTCCAGCAGCGCCGTATTCCCACCACCATCATGCGGTGGTGAACGACTACTATGTGGGTCATGTTCTGGGCAGCAGCACCAAGAATCACGCCCTGAATGACTGCACTTGCATTGGGGCACCCGTAGGACAAGCATTGGTGGGTGGTGGCAAAGACAGGTCACTGCAGAATCCTCAGGAGGAGACGTTGAATTGGGGAAGGGGCTACTCAGGAACACAGCAGCTATTGGATACTCCTTCAGCGATCAATCGGTGTCACGAAGGGTTTCAATGAGTGGTGACGATTTTATTATGCATCACAAAAGACATGCTATTCAGATAGAGAGAGACTTAACGAACTGACACATGGGGTCATGAAGGGGAAAAGAAATAGAGAGAGAAGTGGGTTTTGCTTTCATACTTAATTAATGGACACAGCTTTTGAGCTCATGGATAGGCTCAGCTACTTTGGCTTCAAGCTCTTCGCCAAATTTCAACTCTTTACTTTTATTGTTGTTGTATCTGCTATGTATGAGAAGCAATAAAATGTTAATTGCAAGTTCTAAACTCTACACCACCACCAACCTCAACAATTGCTTTCCTTATTTTTATTATTAACAAGAAAACTGTTAAGTAAAAATAAATAATGAAAAGATAAGAAATAAAACAAATTTTAAAGTACTTTTTTTGTCAAAGAAAACTCTCTAGAGTTCCCTTTTAGAGAAATGATTCTAGAAGTGTCTTTAGTTATGATAAGTACTCTGATTTATATAACGGTTATTTTGTTTGAATACATAATATTCACCCATTGTATATATTTATTGAAATATAAAAATAATTTAAACAAAAGATATTTTTTTTAAATTATAATTTATTATAACTAATATTTTATATTATTATATCTAATTTCGTAAAGATTATCAATGTTTTAGTAAATATTTTTAATAAGAATTTCGTTAGCAATTTAAATACATCAAATCATACAGTTTATAAAGTAATTTATTGAATATCCATATAAATTATATTATTCATCTTCATTGATATTTTTTAAAATGGAGAATGATTCATTTTTCTTAGTAACCATTGAAGGTATGTATCCAATTTATAGTATATAATCATATTAATATTGTGAGCGATTTTAAATTGATGTTATCAATATGAAGAACCAAAAAACCATGATCTTCTCTTTTTCGTCTTTTATCCATGGATGTTTTAAGATGAAAATTAAAGTATATAATTAGTAAACAAATAACAATTTAAGAATTGAAGAAATAACCTAGTTTAAAAATTAAAGTTACACTAATTGGATTATACGACAGATAAATTCAATTAATTTTATACAAATTAGAAGAAACAACAATAAAAATTTTTATTTTTCAACAATATTTTTATGGTTAGACTTATAAGTTATTCAAAGTTACTTCGATCAAATGTAAATGGATTGACACCACAAAAACATAAGGAGTTTAAAAGGATCTATGGGTTTCGCTTGTATTAATTTTTCACCATTAATTCACATTTGAGATTGTGAGGAGCATGATCCATATATTGAAGCATCTGGTGTACTTGAAAGAGTGTGTGAACAACCAGCAACAAATCATATATTATTCCCTTTAAGTTTTGAAAGATGGTCGGTGGTGCCAGATACTTTTACAAGGATAATGTGTAGGAAAGTGCACTAAAGCTAATTGAAGCTATACTAAACATCTATAATGTTATTTCTTTTATTCAATATAAATTTGGATTAACATTTGTATTATTTAAGACTCAATTTTGTTTCAAGATAAACGAACACTTGACGAAAAGGGGATGTTATGTTTAAAATTAGAAAAGTGTGGAGGGAGTATAGATGTAATTTTTGGAATGAGTTTTATGATCACTTCTGAGTAGAAATGACATTATTAAGAATTGTTTAGAGGGTTTTAATATGGATCGATAAGCTTTTTTTTTTTTTGTTTTATTATCGCCTCAATTATTCAACCATGGTACAACCTTTTTAATTAGTATATTTATATAAGATTCACTTTAAATTTGCAAAATCTGATGCAGTTTTATTTTATAGGAATTGTTTAACAAAAATAGATATATAAGGAAAAGACAAACTATTCCTAATATTGGTGGTGCTATGTCTTTACGAAGAAGAAGGAATAATTTGGTAATTTTTACTCATATAGTTCTTAATACTAATATTGATACTAATAGTGATATGATTTTTTTAACTTACAAAATGTTTTCATGGAATATATAGAAAATGGAGACCGAAAGAAATATTAGCAAAGCTTAAATGTGGAAGGTAACTTACAAGTAACATGATGATTTCTTTTACTTTTTTATGAATGAAAAAAAGGGGAGAATTGAAGAGAGATAAAAAGGAGAAATGTGTAGTGGCATTTCTTAGATTTTTGTTGGAAAATTTATTGTCATTTGGTATATTTGCACACTACAAGAATGTTGGCATTTCGTGTTCGCAAAAATGGGACACCAAAAATTCAAAGCTGACCGTGACAACAAGATGGCGTTGATCCTGTGACGATGATGTGAACCATGCTAATGCATAGGATGCAAAGCCATTTTTCATCAGCCAAATGGGGGAAGCATAGTTACTTCTTCATTATCGTTGGCTTGACCGATGTGAATGCATTAAAAAATATAATAATCAATTTTTGTTGCATCGGTCAAGCCCACACAAAATACAAATATATTAAAATATTTCAAACACATTCGTCAACTTAGCCCACCCCTGATGCAACACAAACTGGGAATATTGTTTAATATTTGATGTATTAGCATCGGCATACCATCAACTTTGCCCTGCAAATGTATATTATTATGAAAATGAAAATTTGTTTCAAAATATATCCCATAACCTGTTTTAGTGCCTATTCATTATTTCAAGTATTGCAGCATATCATTTAATTCATTTAGAACTGAAATTACAAACACAAAATTATGAGACATTGTTACTTAGCTAATTAGAACACAACACAAGTCCTAGACAAACATCTAAGTTTAAGTTACATCCAAGACCAAGATAAACATCCAATTACACATAATACATCCAACTCCAACATAAACATAATACAAGTCCAAGTTTGATCATTTATACATTAGTAAGCATAATTTCAATATTATTAGCCCTCCTTAGATCTACCTAAAATAAATAATACAATCACACAAGTTATTGATAAGTTGTTAACAAGGAATCAAATAAAAATCAAGCCAATGAGTTTATGCTAGCTTTAAGAATACCAAGAAAAAAATTGCACCGATATAAGCTTACAATTCATCAAATATACAATATCAAAATTTTAAATTATGGAATAATCAACTACCTCCAAGTCATGAAAATAAACTTGATTCAACCTTCTAGTTTTTGCTTTGATTCTTTATGAATTCTTGGTTAGGTTAAAATGAAAAAAAAAAAAACTAGTTTGTTAAATGAGAATATGAGCTTTCAAATAAGAACTTCCTATTATAAATTTTACAATATAAGGAGAAGATGAAGACACTTTAAGCTTGGAGAAAATAGAATATGCTAATTAGGTCCAACAAATAAATACACTAACTGTATTGGCATTGAATCAAAAAATGAAAGTGCCTTTTTATTGAAAATTAAAGTAAAGGTGCTTTTGGCAACATTAAATACAATGATTTCGTTTAAAAGATTATTTAACTTCTTAACCAATGTAAGTAGGCCACTATTAAACCATTAGTCAGTTTATCTTTTCATACTCGTTTTCAAGAAATGTACTTAATAATCTTTCTCTCCTAGAACCCCTCAAGATTCCACCTGGCAAAAATACAAAGCACTAAAGTTTAATATAAGAAATGGTATAAATACACACCATAATAATTGAATCAAGATTCAAATCATTGATTGAAAAGCCTATTTTTCGAACTCTTGATCAAACTATTTCATGAATCTAAAGTTCATTACCAGTAATAATAATAATGATAATAGTAAAATAACATGCACAACTAACATTGAATATGAAAGCACAAATTCATGATCAATAATAATAAGACAAATCTATTAACAATTTAACATGAAGAAACATATCAAAAGTCAATACAGAACCCTAACCAGCTAGAAGAACAATTTCTTCTAGCAACAAAAACAAAACTCAATCACACAACAACCCACTTGGTGAAAGTTATCTTTGTATCCACACTAGGTTTTTCAAATCCCCTTTTATCATAAAACACATAGAGGAGCTCTAGCAGTCACAACTATAAACCTTTGAATGAAAAGTTATTTTCAAAATAGGTCTCCTATAACAATATAAACTTCTTATGTGAAAATAAGGTCAAGAATCTGAAGTGTCAAGTCACAATTGCCAGATATAATAAATTATTTACTAATGATAATCGATTATCACATAAATTTTTCTTAAAACATTTTTCACTATGATAATCGATTAGTAGGAGTGGTTAATCAATTATCAGAAAGACTTTTCTAAATAACTTGATTTAAATTAGATAATTGATTATGATAGAGTTTTTTGGATAAACAAAATCTTTCTTGAGTGATTGTTGTGCATGTTGTTTTATGACTCTCTAAGATAAGTCCTACAAAAAATTTATTCACTAATGTATGACTTATTACAAAGGCTTAATCAAATACATAATCAAAATACAAGTCTTCCAATATCTTTTGCCATCACTTTAATTTCTTGGATTTGTTTTTATCATCATCAAAATTTACTCTTGAAGAATGATCTCCATCATCTTCTTTTGCCAACAAAAAGATTTATTCTAATTTTACCTTGATACTATGATATGATTGATCAAAACATGTTCTCTTCTAGTAAATGATATTTTGATTGGCTTTGTCATCATCAAAAAAGGGGAGATTCTTAAAGTAGATAGACATCTTTAAGCAAATAGAATTTTGATGATATTAAAAGACTTAATCTACCAAATGAGGTGGGTTTTTTTTATTAGAAGTAAAACAATGTTAGATGAGTAATAAAGAACGTCTAATTGATATAATCAACTAAAGTGATTAATGAATTTGTTTTGTAGATCAAAATACATAATTTGAACATGTGTTTTGATATGTTTAATCATTGTTATAAGTATTAACATAAGTTGGAAGTTTGGCATATGCAATAGGAAAAGTAATAGGCTAAGCTTTAGAAAAAAAGGAGTCTAAGAAATATATGAGTCAGTGTATTAGATGAGTACAACTTAAAAGAAAACACCAAGTAAACGCATTAAACAACTTGGGTCGATAGACGACCAAAGTCAATAAATGACATAAGGTGCATTAGTTTTTTATTTAATGAGTCAGAATGCGTTGTGTTAATTGGCTACGTGGTTTCATTCTTTAATCTCTAACTGATAATTTAAATTGTGATATTAAGTCTTAGTGGTGAGGTGACCCAATATAAATTCTTGGTGTGTTTTTCTCTCTTTACTCTTTTACTTTGAATATTTTATGTACATGATAATCGCTTGAATTTGTTCATAAACTCTACGCATCACCCCCTTCTAGAGCCACATCACACCAATAAATTTTTTCCATCACTAACACAAAATATGTTTTTAACATATGCTATTTTAGGCTGCTTACATCTATTACAGGTCATACGTAACTGTGGAAGACATAAATTTATGACAGGTAAAATACCATATGTAAATTTACGTCTGGTGCATATATAACAACATAAATTTACATATTTACATTTGTTGTAGAGGCAACATATGTAAATTTGTGATATATATATATATATACATATATATATATATATATATATATATATATATACACACACACACACACACATAAAATAAGGAAACACTATAAAAATTTTCAGAATATTTTAAGTAGTACAGTATCTCAAATAAATCTATAAAGTTTAAAAAAGTGTGTGAAAATACTAAGAAAAAATAATACTATGAATGGTGGAATTTTTAAAACTGTATACCCCATTTCCGACAACTTTCATTTTTGGAGAGTCTCCATCTGAGGTCCGTAGCAAAAGTCACGAATATTTAAGTTTTTAACCACTAAATCTTGGAAATTCTAAATCTGACTAATATCGTAGATGTGAACACTCTACATTTGAATACAACCTAATAGAAGTTTTCACAAAAAAAAAATTGAGTCATAAATTATTTTCTAACCTTTTTTAGTGAATTTTACAAATGAGGATCATATGGGTTAAGCTAAAATAGTCACACACAAGGTAGAAAAACTAACCTCAATGGCAGAAAATGCAATCTTAGGCACACAACAATGGCTATCACGCACATAATGCTTCAGTTTGCTTCACATTTGAGGGTTTATATTCGAGCAATGAAGAAAGTGAAGGAAAAAGTAGCGTATTAGGATTTCCTTAAGAAATTTATGTCTGACCTATAAGCATAACGTCTTATTTGTATATGTCAAACATAAATCGAGAGACATAATAAACATATTTTTTGTTAGCGCATAACTCTTAAAGATTGAACGCGTCAATGGTATTTTGACTTACCCAATAACTCAGTTGACTGTTATAAAATGTTGATTGACAAATTCAATGCTCACTTTGAAACAAGTTGCCATTATGTCACCATGTTCATTACTATGAATAACTTTATATAAGGAAATATTGACTCTTTGAGAGCATTTATGGAGATATTTGTGGAAGTATCCTTTAATATTTTTAATCAGATACTCGACTTGAAAAATCACACTTTGATGATCAACCTACAAACTAAACTTCCCTTGGAAAAGTTGTGCATTGAAGCTCTTAACACTATTCATGATGTAAGAGCTTAAACCCCTAAATACATCCTTGTTGAGGAAAGCACGAAGCTCAAACAAAAAAAGAGAATTCACTCAACAAAGAACCCATTATGGCTCCTAACAACTTTGCTATAAACTTCAAGGAACAACAAATGATCTAATATGATTTATATACACCTCTTAATTCAAACAAAAAAGATAAGGACAAACTAATCTCAAGACAAATGGAAAATTCTTTGAACTAACCAAGCTTCTTACAAAAACTATTTATCTTCTCTCAAGGAAGGAAACTGCACAAAAAAGCTTAAGGAGGAAATTAGTACTTTTATGACTTTTGGAAGAACAAAAGATTGCTTAAAATTAATTCATATCTCATTCATCAAAATGGCTTTGTATAAGAAGTAATGAAAGCTATTTATAAATTTGGGAAGCTTCTTTTGTACTCTAGCCTATGTGTGGGACCAATAGCTTCGTTGAATAAAAATTATAGACCTTTTTATGACCAAAATTTTGAGCTCATTAACCTACCTCTTGCAAGAGATGTGGGACTTCTACATGATGCTCTCTTCACTTGCTTTGGATGCCTTTGTACTCTTGAATAGGATGCCTCTTCTTCTCCCAAATGGAGATCCATAGTTGGCCTACATTGAAACCCGCATTTATTTTCATGTCTACTTAAAGAAAACTTAAGAAATTACAAACAAACATAAATCACTTACAAATATTTACAAGATGAAGATGAAGAAGATTTATATTCTATTCTCCAAATGAAAAGATTCACCTTTTTTAAAGCTTCCTCTTCTTTAATCTTCTTAGCCAATACCCTTATGGTTGGAAGGCCTCTCATAATAATGTCACAAAAAGCCAATTAGAAGTGCTTAATTTCAAAGAGAAGAAAAATAATGACAATACTTCAGAGAGTTCTAAGAAAAAGAAAACTAGAAAAAAAAAGTTTAGAAACTAGCATAATAAATGAAGTCCTAAGGAATGATTCTAGATTTGATTAACAAAAGAAAAAAAATTTCAATCAAACAACAAAACACAACAATACTTGCAAATCTAGTATGTGTGCCACTAAACACTACAAGAATTTGTGCAATTAAAAACGAATTTTTAACAATAGAAATAAAGTTGTATGTATACCTAAAATTACCATTGAATTTTAGAATTTAAAATACTAATATCTATCAATAATGAATCTATTATTAAAATTTGTCAGGTTAGCTTTGTTAGTAAATTATAATTTGTATTACTGACAAATACTTTTGTAGGTAATATATCCGACAATCAATTCCTTCAGTATGTTGATCTTCAGTTTCTGACGGATTTTACAAACGATGAATTATAACTCCATAAAGTCCAATAAAAAAATGAGTCTGGAAGAATATTGACAAAAGATTGTAGTTACTCATGTTGAGGGACGACATAAGAGAGGAACCAATGATAATAATTGTCTAGTTTCAGAGTAGCCTGAATTATGTATAAATTAGAGATAAAGTTGAATTTTGTCCTTATAATGATTTGAATGAATTGGTTCAACTATGGGAGGGTAGAATAACAATTGAAAAGGAAGGCTACCACTAGGAAGGACTATCAGACCACCTCTTACCCTAAGAAAAAGTCCAAGAGAGAGGGTTACCCTTTCAAATCTAAATATGAAGGGTCATAAGAAAGGGATAGAGATAAAATAAAAAACAAGTATAGGGAGCCTTCCGAATTTGTGGTCATCTACTTTGATGATATTTTTGATTTACAATAAAGGCCTAGATGAGCATCTCAGCCATCTTAGACAACTCTTAATTATTCCTAGGGACCGTTACCTATTTGCCAACCTTGACAAATGCACCTTTTGCAAAGACAATGTTATTTTTCTTGGATTCAAGGATGGAAAAGATGGAGCGCATGTGGACCTTGAGAATATAAAGGCTATCCAAGAATGACCCACCCACAAGACAATATTAGAAGTTAGGAGCTCTCATTTGTTAACTAGGTTTTACAAGAGATTTGTCCATGACTTCTCTACTACAATTGTTGCTCTCATCGAACATGTTACGAAGGATGTGCCATTTGTATGGGGTGAAGAAAAATAATAAAATTATTTTGAGACTGAAAAATAAATTCACCTATGCAACCATTTTAGTTTTGCGTGACTTTTCTAACATCTTTGAACTAAAGTGAGATGATTTTGGGGTTGGAATAGGTGTTATGTTAATTCATAGTGGTTATCCCATTCCATATTTTAGTGAAAAACTAGAAGACCCACCTTGAACTATCTCACCTATGATAAAGAGCTCATATGTGGCCTCAAAACCCAAGAACATTACTTAGTAACTAAGAAATATATCATGAACACTAATAATGAGTTACTTCAGTACTTGAGAGGCCAGGGAAAGTTGAACAAAATACATGCTAAGCGGGTGAAACACTTACAAAAGTTTCCATATGATATCAAACAAAAAAGGGGAAATAGTAATATTGTAGTTGATGCTTTGTCTAGAAAACACAAATTACTAGTTTATTTGGGTTCTTAAATTTTAAGGTTTGATAACATAAAGGAATTGTATAAGCATGAGGAAACATTTGAAAGTAGTAGGGGAGGCCTCATGGGCCAACATGGGGTTGATAAAACCTTTACTATTTTGAAAAGAAAATTTATAGGCCTCACATGAGTGTGGAGGTATTCTAAATGCAAACTTTACTTGCAAGTTAAGTCTAAAATAATGCCTCATTATTGCAACATAAATTACGACGAGACGAAAAAGCAAAAAGAAAGAGCTTAGAAATTGAGATTTGGAGTCACCATCAAAGTTTATTTTTGAAAAACTATGGAAAACAATAAAGATAAAACATGTCTACGAAACCGGATTTTAGGTCTAGGAGTCAGTTACGTGGAAGGAAGATATTAGGATCCTATAATGCTCGCCTAAAGGCGATACCTTTAGTTAAATGTGGTAAATAAATGTGATTTTTTCAAAATATTTAATTTTCCCCAAAATAAGAATGAAAGATTGTATCGAAAGACACAACAAATATTTTTTTTGGGCCCGACAAGTATGTACCTCAGTCTTATGTATTTCCATTCACAATGGAAAATCAGGATCCCACATAGTTTTAAAAAAATATTTGTTTGAAAATTTTTAACTTTTTAACTTTTGCAAATTTTCATATTTTTTTTTCGATATTTTTGAATTTCGAAAGATACCATGATAGCCTCCTCCTTAAGATAGGATGGGCCAAAGCTTGAAATGGTGGTAATGGAGGTGATAGGATATGCAAAAGCTTGGTGAAAGGTGGTGGAAACTCTCAGTTTTTGAGGTTGTAATGGTAGAATGAAGGTTATTTCTCTAAAAGAGGTTAGGGTAACTCTAGAGAAAGAGGTGCTAGAGAGACTTCAGGGGATGCTCTATCAAGTGACTAAGAGACAAGTTTATGGCTAAAAAATAATTGTGGTAGCATAAGCATCTCAAAGTGAGAAATACATAGGGAGACACCTCTATTTATAGAATAAGGTGTTTGCAAAATGGTCCAAAATCCTAGAATGCTAACATGCACAAAAACCTTAAAAATGCTAGCTTGGTAAAGAAGAGCTTGACATGTAGCACTCCTCACTCTCAAAAAAATGAACTACTAATTTCTTGTATGTGGAAAGCTAGTTTATGAAAAGCCTCTCCAATAGGACAATGACACATGACCATTACCTTTGTAAGAGAAACCTCCATTATGGCCTTGTCATATGGCATGTGTGGGGCGCCCTTCCTAATCTAGTTAGATTAATATAATTAAAAGAGTTGCTTAAGTAGGGAGCATCGTAGACGCATATGATGTTCCCTACTTAAGCAAGATTGTTTTTAAAACTCTATACTAGTTGGCCCTAAATGCAAGGCCTTCAAAGAAAATCCTACACTACAAGACCTTTAGTACAAGGTCTAAAAATGCTTCATGATGACCCAAGAGAATAGGAGCTTAGCTTCTCCTTGTTGAGAGGATGCTAACTCTTCTTGACATTGTTTGGCCATGCTTCTTGTGATAGGATCCTTGGTTAGGGGTGTGCCATCGTACCAAGTACAAGGATGATGCAAACAGTCATATGATTACTCATACCATTATTTAAAATATCAGATGATGCGGGCAACCATTCAAATATCTAAATGAATGAAATGAAATGATATTTTTAAGTTATTTTTGAAAAAGAAAGGTGTCGAGTACTAAGGTAACATGTGTGGTCACACAAACACTTATATCTTTATTTTAAGAATATTAGACAACGTGGATAACCATAAAAATATCAAAAGAAAGAAATGCGAAAAATAATTTTGTGGTAATTTTTATGGGAAAAAAGTATATACTATTACACGATGCATCTATACATTCTTATTTTACTACTAATTTACAAATATAATTTAAACTAAAGTATAAAACCATGATAATAAAAATTACTTACAATAGTATACATTCAACATATTAAATCTAGTTATTAAATTTAAAATGAGAGAGCCACATCATATATCATACATATATTACAATATTAAATTCAAAGTGGGACACACACTATCCAATAAGCATGAATCAAGTGCATGTAATGTAATATGAAGTATTCCTACGAATTGCACCGTGATTTTCTCTTTCTGTAAACAAAACAAATACAAGTTTATGGCCACACATTGATCTTAACACGAGCCCACAATTGTCATAAGTTTAGAAATGGATGCTACTCTACTCCAACATAAAATGAAGAAAAAAAAAAGAAAACACTTCTTAATTATTTTGTGACAACCAAATATGCACATGCTTCTATCATAAAAATGCAATGACTACTATAAGACCACACATGCATTTGGAAGGAGAACTACTGTAACGTCATGCATAGTTCCATACAATTGAGTCCTAATTCTTGAATCAATTCTTCTCCCCATACTCCATTATCACAAAGCATTATCAAACAGTGTCAAATAAACCACCTCGAATCATCAAACAATCAACTAAAACTTTCCAATATTCAAGTTTCAACAAATTCAACTCTTCCACCATACTTCAAACCTCTTTCAAATGCAATTCCAAAAACCTTCCAACTGATGAAACAAACGTGGAAACAACCCAAAAACCATTCCCACTCGTTCACAATAGTGGTGATCATGGATTGAATTTTTAATGGTTCAACCCATATCCATTTTAGATCCAAATAAGTAGATAAGATTTTCAATCCAAATCCATTTTTTTCAACAAAACAAGTTTGGAATTTTTTAAAATCTAGATTCAAATATTTGGATCAAGATTTAAATCCAGATCTAAATATTTGGATCAAGTTCAAAATCTAGAATCCATTTTTTATAAAAGAAAATTAAATTGAATTTTCTAAAACTTATGTCCTTAGGACCGACACCATCGGATTTGATAGATTTTTTGTCGAGCTCAACTTGGCCAAATTTCAACATGGAAAGGACTCAACTGACTTCTGTCGTGGCCAACCGAATTTTGGTCGTGGCCGATTTGGTCAAATTCGACCAAATTTTGGCTGGGGTCAACTCGGCCAAATTCGAACAAATTTCGGTCGGGATTGACTCAGTCGAGTATGCAAAAATTTCGGTCAAGACTGACTGAAGAAAAGTTTTCCACATGCGACCAAATTTCAGGCGAGGATGACGTGGTCAGATACGGCCAAATTTGGGCCAAGATAGACTCGGAAAAATTTTGGTCAGGATCGACTTGGCTAGATTCGGCCGAATTTTGGCCGGGGCTGATTTCATCTAATACAACCAAATTTTGGTCAAGGACTGACTCGACCAAATACAGCTAAATTTGGGCTAGGACTGACTCAACCAAATTTGGATCGGGGCCAACTCGACTAAATTCAGCCAAATTTCAATTGAGGTCGACTCGGCTAAATATAACCAAATTTAGGTCGTGATCGACTCAACCGAAACAACCAAATTTTTTCCAGGCATAACTCGGCCGAATACAACCAAATTTAGGCTAAGGCCGACTCAACCAAATTTCGACAAGAGCCAACTCGACTGAATTTGGCCGGCTAGAATATTGCCAAATTTTGATCGTTGTTGGCTTCACCGAAACGGACGAATTTGTTCGGGGTTGACTCTGCGAATATGGTCAAATTTGGGCTAGTCCATCTTAACCTTTAGCCTAACCCAACTAAAAATTTGGATTGAATTTTTTAGATTATCCATATTTAAAAATCTAGTTTAGAGAATAGATATTCAATCCGTAAAATATATAAAATATAGATCAGATTGAGATCCAGATCCAATAAAATAGATTTTATATAGATTGAATTTTTAATAAAATAAATATTAAATGGATTGGAACAAAAATATATTGGATCAAGAAAATTGGATTTTTTTTTCCGAACTTGTGAGTGCGGCTTCATGCTAGTGTCATTTAAACCGGCCAAACCAATCAAACCCAAACACAACAAACCATCTATTAACTCTATACACAATATCCAGAATCACATCAGGAATATAAAACTCAAAACTCACTCACAATATTCTAAAGAGCAAGAATTTATCTCCTCATCACTTTGCATTTCAGCTTTTGAGTTAATTTGCAAGTTGAGTTCATACGTGAACTTATATTCCACTGTTATAATTTGTTTCCATTCATTTTAATCAGTTCATTCCATTTCGTTTTGATGTTTCTAATCAATCATCTTTCATTAAAAACTGAAAAATTAAAGAAACCTGAACTTAGGTAGTTTCGTTAGTTAAATTCGTTAATTCTGTTAACCTAGGATAGATCAATTTAGAATTTCCGTTTTCTGATGTTTGTTTGTTAAATTTCCTGTTTCTATCTTCAATTGAAATGCATCTGCGTAATATCAGTCACGAGTTCTTTGTTTCACAGATTTTGCTTTTCATTCAAGTTTCACGAATTTGATGTTTTTAATCAGTTTTAAATCCATTTTCAGGTTACTTTTAGCTTTTAGATAACTATAGGAATTAGTTCCATTGTAAAATAGCATTTAGGATTCATTACAGCATTTTATCATCTTTACATAGTTAGATTTTCTTTTAAGCATTTTGTCAAACACTTAGTTTTCACTTTTATCCATCATTTTGACTACTGTTTTAGTTCAGTTTAGGTTTCTAATCTTGCGTATACACATCTCATATGTTCATATATGACTTCCATGCATTAGAGTAGCTTTTATTATTGTTTTAGTTAATTTCTTATTTTTCCCTATTGCATTTTTTATCATTTTCTAAGATGTCTTAGTTGACCACTTACATTTAGGAGGAGGAAATTAGGTTTTGTTTGAATTCTTGAGCACCTAGGAGCTCAACAATCTCTTTGAAACAAAGACGTTTTATTTTTCAAATCAACATCTTTACATCCAGTACTTCAAAAAGAATGTTTTGATGTACTCTTCAAGATATTTTTCAGATTTCTTCCTTGAAGTTATTAGTTTGTGAAATTTCTTTGATTATTTTCTCTCTATAACTTCTATACTTGTATTTCTTCATTTGAAATCTTCAAGTCATATGACCGTTTAAACCTTTGAAATTGAGAAAATTAACTTCAACTCAACATTTTTATTCTTTGAAAAAGAATGATTTGATTAAACTTTGAATCTTCAGATAATCCTTTCTTGAAACTCTAACAATGCAAAATATCATAATCTTCAATCTCTAGATTAAAGACTGCTTGATATAGAATAATTTGATGTTGTTCTCTCCAACATTCACAATGTTTTATCGTGAATAGAAACTTTTAAAACAGATTATATTATATACATATAACGTTAGTAGCATTAACATCATAATCATATATATATATATATATATATATATATATATATATATATATATATCTTATAAAATATATATATATATATATATATATATATATATATATATATATACTTCTCATAAAATATATTTACTTGGTGAGAGTTCTAATAGGCATATCAAATTGGTTCTTTGACTCCAACCCGTCTATGTTGTCTATTTTATAAGTCACAACAACCCCAATTCAATATTAAAATATAGCACCTCTAGATACAATTTAACCAATCTAATATATTTATCCTCAAATTTCCTTCAATCACATATATTTCAAACTAATATATCATACTAATATTCAATATGAATCAATCATCATTACTATACACATCTCATCACATATTTCATTCACACCCTAATATCATAATATATAAATATTAAGAACAACACTAAATAGATTTCGTTACCTACAAAGACTATCCTCAAAGTAAAATTCCAATGTCCATGCAATAAGGTCACTTAAAACTTAAAGAGCTAAAGTAAAGTATCCAAACACAATAGAATTATGTAATGCATGTTTCTGGTGTAATGGGTTATGTCCTCTGCACTCAAACATACCTACTAATATTTCAATACTATATATCCTAAATAGAAAAAAATAAAATGGTAATTATATATGAATAACATGCAGAAATATTTGCATATATTTGTATATCTCAATACCAGCCAGGGAAAACATAACTTATAATACCTATAATCATACAATACCAAATATAGTAGGATGTCAACATTATTGAAGTAATAATATGTTGATAAGTAATATCTAATATATCCACACATAATAAAAAACATGTAATAACGTAAAAAGAAGTCTTAATAATATACATAGTCATCAAAATTATTGTATTTTTGTTAAGGGTCTTCTTTATGGTCTTGTTGCTGTTGGGGTTGTGGCTAAAATAGGGTGAACTGGACTAGGGTGGACTGGACTAGGTTAGGTTGTTGTTGGGATAGTGTTGGACTGGATTAAAGATGTTGAAGATGAGTTTGGGCATCCGAAGGCGAGAATTCCATGACAAGATTTTGCAACATTTGAAACCAGCAGCCCATATTGTCATAAGCCTGATCACATGCTTCTAATAGTTATCTAAGATATGTAATGTCCTTAACACTAGTGCAAGAATAGGGTTAGTGCTTGAGGGTACCTCTTCCAATAGTATAATTTGCAGTAAGTTGTCTTTCCCCACATAGTTTTCCTCTATTTTTTCCATCAACAACCTCAACCCAACACTGTGTCTTATGTCATCACATCACCATTGTTATGCTTTTCTTATGCATCAAGACATGACCCTTTCTCAAGTAAGACCTATGAAACTCTAGTTTCAAATTCTTCATGTTAAAGGAGAAAATGAGAAATTAGTTAAATATGGTACAATTTTAAATTTAAAGAAAATAATAGTAACAATGTTTTCTTACATGTGTCATCCGAGATCTTTCACCAACAAACTAATTAGATCCCTTGGGAAGATGAGTTTTGTTGAAATACCTCATCATCAAAGAGAGACAGTCCCAACTCCTTTGCTTGTAACAAAATATGGGGTTACATATATACAAAAAATTTAAAAGAAATAAGTTAATTAAATCATAATATGACAACAAAAAGAAACAAAATTTTATATACCATACAAATGACATGCTCAAGAATGGCAATGGAATAACCCGTGTGTAGGGTCCCATCCTTTTCTAAATTTTTTTGCCATTGTGGCACATTTATTATGATAGAGAAGAGAATTGAAATTTTAGAAAATTATTCTAGATATCCTCCCCCAACCTAATAAGAGCATTCTCCTGTAATCCTAGCATCTCTAGATATCTCAAATAGCCTATGAGATGCTTTGTTGTGGAACTTTTTCTTTTTGAATTTGAGTTTCATGCTCATGGTTGGTATCCTTACATTTATCCTCACATGAATCCTCACTCTTATTAGAACTCTCTTCGTCTTGGCTACTATAGATGTCAATGTCGCTTAAGATCATGGTCTTCTTGGTAGGGCATTGAGATGCAATGTGTACTCTACCAAGAAATTGAAACACTTTATGTCACTAGTGTGAGTGTGTGATGATGACACTTCCCTTGGTTTCTCCTTTTCCTTAAAGTTCCTAGAGGGTTCTTCTTTAATTTGCTTACCCCCTTTTTGTCATAAGAGTTGTTGTTTCCTTTGAAACTTTTGCTAAAGATTTGTTGCTCCACCTTAATACACATTTGTACTAAGTCATTTAAATCTTAGTAGGGCAACAATTCAACTTTATCTCTTATTTCAAAACTCAGGCCACCAAGGAACCTTGACATGGTGGTGTCTTCATTTTCTCTAATTGTAACCCTCATCATATATAACTCCATCTTTTGTCTATATTCCTCAACTCATGTTATTTTGATGGAGTCTTTGGAGCTTATCCATTAGCCCCCTATTATAATAGGAAGGTATGTGCATTATTCTCATTGCACTTCTCAAGTCATTCCAATATTGGACTTAGGGGGAATTGGAGAGTCTTCTCTCTCTCTCACTAGGGAAGTCCACCAATACATGACATTCCCTTGGAAGCTTAAGGTGGCTAAAGGACCTTTCTTTCATCACTCTTGGTGACACTCAAACAATTGTTCTACCTTCATTTCCCAATCTAGATATGCCTCTACATCTTTTCAGTAGAAATGATCGAGGTTTATTCTAATCTATTTGGGTTGTTTCCTATGGTGATGCTTTCTTCTAGGCCTTCTAAGTGGAAGAGGAGCATGTTGATAGAAATTTTCTATTAATCTAATATCCTCCTCATAGTGTGTGACACGTGTAGGAGTTTTGGAGCTTTTCTTGGAATGGCTCCCACTCTTTAACCTCTTTTGTACTTTTTCTCATTTTTCATTAAAAACTCTAAGCTCTTTTCTAAGGTGGTAATATAGTTATCCTTTTCAAATCTTTCTTTTTCTTTTAAAATAGTTTGTTGCCTTAGCCAAAGTTTAAGTGATTTTAGTTCATGACTAATTGGTTTAAACTTGGTGTTGCCTCATCACTAGAATCACTAACAACTTAGTGTGAATAAGCTCTAGAAATCTTAATATTTTTATGATATGAAATGGACAAACAAACTTGGATTTCAAAAATAATTCCCTAAGAAATTTAAGGAAGCAAAATAAGCCCAACTTCACTTCCATGAAAGATAGGTGAATCACTATGGATTTCTTAAAAACCAAGCCTTTCCTTAGCCCAAGTTTACCTCAAGCTCTCTTTCACCAAACTTCTCGAATGTAATTAATTTTGATAAGCAAGTAGACACACACAAAACTATAAGCAATTAAAGAAAGAAATTAATAAGCTAAACTAGATCGTCGTAATGGTAAAGTTAGAAGACACTTAGAACCTTCAAACCTTTACCAAGTAAGATGTGTTTTCAATATGGTAAAAAAATATTCTAATAAGAGATGAATTGAGCACCACAGACTCCCCCAAGGCACATAATTAGGCCACCGCTTACAAGTGCAAAAACAAGATAATTTTACAACTCAAAATGAATACAAAATGTAGACAAATACAACCAAAATAATGCAAAAAACTACTCCAATATACACCAACTTCAAGCCCTTTTTCACTCCTTTTCAAAATGTTTCACTCTTGCTCTTCAATGTTCAAGCTCCAATTAGGTCTCCACCCCCTAAAATGCTACCTTAAGGAATAAAAGACAACTCCTACACCAAATAAGTCACAAAACATGAGAGAAAGACAAGAAGAAATCAAGAAAAGGCTTATGAACAAGGCTCTTTCAAAAGGACCATATGTAAGACTTTTCCTTGACCATAAAAGCAACTAGACCATAGAGAACTTATGCATAGGGTGTCCCATCAAGACCACGAATAAACCAATCAACACATGACAACTAGCTAACAAAAACCTCACATGTGATACACTACTATTTATGAGAAAGCAAGAACACTACACATCAAAAAGAGCATTAACCACCAACGCAACATTGCACTGCATGTGGATGAACCAAATTTACGTAAACCATGGCTCTCACTCCAACATGAACGAGATACGTAAAAACATATTAGAACCTCAAAGTTGTGACACAAAGAAGGAAAAAAAAACTCCATGCACGCATGGAATAAACCTAGTCACGGTTTTCCCTACCTCAAAGGTATCTAACAAAGTGCTGAACCAAACACATAAAATGAGTGCACACGAAAAACATTGTTGCCATTGTAAGGAACGTTATTGTAACCCCTAAAATATGTGGTTGTGTGTGTGTAGATCGTGGAGTTGAGCTATCACTCACCATAAAGTCAAGAAACCACACACAACCTAACCCTTAACAAAAACTAGAAAACTAACGCATGTTGCACCGTTAACGTGAATGAAACAAAAATAACAACGCACACAAACATAAGGTTCTTCTACAAGGCTGAGAAGATGATTTAATGGCTAATGGAGGAATGAAACCTAACTCTGACACTTCCTTAGCCAATCCTGAACAAGAAAGAATTTTAAACAAATGCAGACTAAGAAGACAACATACATACACACATCCATGATAGGTTCAAGATTCAGAAAAACAAACAATACCATCAACAATAGCACGCATAACAATTAATCATATGGCATTCAAGCATCTATGGATAACGTAAAATATAAATAAAAATCAAGATCAAGCTTCCTTACCTGGACTACTTTCTCCAATACACTTTCTCCCGCAACCTCTTTCACTCTTCACAAGCTCTCTCCATTTTTAAATCTCTTGGTTTCTCCCTCTTCCTAAAAAACCTAAGTTTTAACCTATAATCCTCTTTCATTCCCAATCTTTTTTGTTAATATTCTACAATTTCAATCTAAAATCTTGGTCGTTTGTATTATATGTGGCAACAAAGATTTTCAAAATAGATAGAAAAGATAAAATAAAGTGAATTTTGTGCGTGGGTGACAACAACAATTTTAATTAGGAAGAAAGAACAAAAGAAGTATATATATATATATATATATATATATATATATATATATATATATATATATATATATGTGTGTATGTGTGTGTAATAAGCTTAAATCGACAACAGAGAGAGGATGCATTAAAAGCAACAATAACCATGCACATGACCAAGTTTAATAACAAGGAAGAGAGAGAAAAACAAAGATGAAAAGGAAATAAAACCAACTCCTTTTATCCCAACCAGGTTCAAATCCATGCACATCCATACATTAAACATATACCTCAACCAGTAAGCTACATATTTGCTCATGTTATAATGTACATTATAAAATATTATAAACACTCATTTTCCATAAATCATAATTAAATTAAATAAATAACAACTTAAATCACTTAAATAATTAAATTAATTTTTCCATGTTTTCTCTTTGTTAAACCACGTGGCCACTACTGCAACAAAAAAATCTAATTAAACACATTCATTTTATAATCTCACTCGAAAATTCTAAGTCTTTCCCGAGTCTTACATTAAACATAAAAAGAAACTAAAATAAAAACATGATAATGCCAATTATCAAAATACCCCAAACTTAAACATTTTCATTTGCTCATGAAAGATTAAAATTTTTGGATTTTGAAAACTCTCATCAATTAAGGAATACTAGAGAAGAAGCCTTCAAGATAGGACAATTGAACATCATTGAGGGGTTGGATAGATTGTATTTGCAACCTCCTTAGGAACTCATGACCTGGGAGATGTTTGAAGCAAGTGTTCCTTGGCCATAAGTGCCATATTCTGAGATATTTGATAGCTTTGAGCCTGAAGACCAAGATGGTGATGGTGGAGATGAACCAATAGTGGAAGCCTAGGAGTAAAATACTAGATAGAGGCCATGATCTTAGAACATGGTGTTTTCTTATTTTGAATTGTTGCTTTGAGTCATTTTCATATGTAGTTTTTTTCTGCTTTGTATTTTTATTTGAGTGTGTATGCCATTATCTTAAGCTCATATGTGGTAATCATGTTTTCAGTGTGCACTTCAACTAATGTAATGATCAACTAAACTGAAATATACATGGGCATTGATTGTCTTACATTTTGATTGTGCATACATATTTGAATATTTTGTGACATGCTTTGAGTGAAAGATAGTTTGGTTTGATGACATGATGGTTTGTCCTTTTTAAAACATGAGAGTGAGATCACACTTTAGTAAATTACTGATTATTACCATGAAATTGATTTTTTCTTGATTCTTGTTAATAAAATCATATAATTTGTTAGAAATGGTAAAGGCATTTGTTTGGTATGTTAAATCTACTTAGCCAAATAACCAACCCAAAAGTTAATTGTTTATTGTTATCCTCTTTGAGTCTAACTGTTTCATTCTTTAACCTTATCCTGTAAAGAAAATATATCTTGTTTAGCACCTTTGCACTGAGAACAGACACATGTTGAGTGAAATAAAGGTATGAGATGAGATCAGTTTAGGGTAAGGTGTAAACACCCTACCACTTATCAAGGTAGGAGATTGAATAAGTTTCAAGTAGAACTTTGTAAGCAAACCATACCCCAGCAAACTAAATAAGTTTGAGGTAGGCTTTTTGTAAAGTTTCTACCCCAAGAAAAAGAAAAAGAGAAAAGACAATAGTTTTACATGATAGAAAAGGGTTGTAGGAATTACGTGAAAAATGTATAGCATACTCATAGTAACATTCATATGTGATTGTTCTCTTAGGCTTAATGGTGTTTTTGAAGTCTTGGAAATCTATAAATTGAAGACTTGAAGAAGTCAAAAATAAACACTTGGAGAGAAAGAAACTTCATATATATACTTGATGGTAGAAGGGCATTCTGAAGGCTGGAGGCACTTAATTTAATCATCAGTCTAATGTTTAGTATGTTTAGAAGTAGCTAACTCCCTCATTCACGGGAGTTGGGTGTAATATATTATTAATTCTCTGTGAATTCTTCATTCAATATAATTTGTTTCCATATATAATCTCTTATGTTTTATTTTTGTTTTAACTACATAGTCTTTGAATGTTGCACATGCGGGAGTACCTACTGATCCAAAAGATAGTTTGGGAACCTAGATTATGATCTTTAAGTTGCATGTTCTAGATATGGTACATATTTGGGAGTATTGGCTAATCCAAAAGATAGTTTGGGAAACCTGAGTAGGATAAAATAACAATTGATTTCACATACTAGACATAGATGTGGTCATTGGTCATTCTTAAGCATCAATATATTGGTTAGTAATGCAAACATAATAGTAAAAATTGGTAGATAAAGATTTTTTATTATTCTAGTGTAAGCTTGTATGTGACAAAATCGAGGCATGTTGCAAACGATGTGAGTGTGAGAGACAAAAATAGAAATATATTGTTTGTTATTTTTACTTTGAATGGAATCGTGAAATCTAATCGCGGTGAAGCTTTTATCTGATACTTTTCGAAATCGAGTTCTTGGTTTCCTTTGTGAAAATTTCTGATTAATTCTTTATTTTTTATTTCTAAATTTATTTTCTTATATATACCATGATTTTTTATTCGTATCTTTGATTAGCAAAACAATCCAATAATTTAAATCACGATAGTCTCCATGTGAACGATATCTGAACTTGTCAACTGTATTACTTGTACAATTTGGTACACTTGTCAAACACGAGACGTATGTGTGTGAAGAAAAAAATAAAATATTTGATTTGATTTATGAAATAGTGGACGTTTCAATTTTTTTAATTTAAATAAATATTTATTCTTCGACATATTCATGCATTTAATATTTAAAACATCAAATTAAGTATGAGAGGATAGGTATAGGTGGAAGAAGATAAGAATGTTAATAAAAATAATGATAACCTCTACTCTAACGGTCAATAAACTCTTACACTCTTTTATATCAGTATGTATTTACTATTTTACCTGTAATGTTTCATTTATAATTATAAAATATTGTCTTTAAGATTGAACAGTTAACTGGTGAAGTTGTTGATGGGATGTGAGAAGATAATCTCCCTTAAAAATAAAGAATAAAAGCATTGGTGCAGAAGTTTTTAATGTGCAGGCAGAGTTAATAATAGAGGTATGCATGATGTTAACAACCAAAACTGGACCATGGTTTTCACCAAACCAAACCCTTTACAGTGATGATGGAAGACTGAACAGTAGAGACCTCAAAACATCGTGTGGCTGGGGATTGAGAATCACTTACTTTCTGCATCCCCAGGTAAAGTTGAAAGAGCATAGTCGATTCTCCATCACTATCACATGCACAACGCATTCTAAAACATATCTCGTTTTTTACGTTACTTTTACAAAACAAAAACCCAAAATCGTGACCACTTTTGGATGTTTTCCTCGTTCGAAAACGCGCACATGCGTAGTCTTTTACAGCAGCTTTCACAGTTATTGTTTTCTCTGTCGCTAACTCCATGCATGCTTCAAGTGTGGTTGTTTTATTTATTTTTATTTTTTCTCTTTTCTTTTTTATTTCACGTCTCTGCAGATCTTATGTTGTGTTTACTGTTCCATGTCTCTGCAGGTGAAAGAGAAACGAGAACTTTTTCTTTCATGGAAATTTTTGGTTCACGCTTTTTTTCAACCAAATAAATTAGATTAATCCTCAACAGCAGTGAAATTGTATGTGAAATTCAAATATGTAACCTAATATAATTTATCACAATTAGGTTAGAGTACTCCTTTACTATGTTTTTCTTAATAGAAGAATTTCATTAAAATATATTATAAAATTGACTTCTCTATTTAAAAAACATTAAATTATTTTTGTGAAAAATATGATTTATCATTACTTAATATATTTTAATTTTCTAAAATCAAATTACTAATTTATTGAACTTTCATTTTAAATTAATGTTCAAATTAAAATATAAATTTTATATTTTAAACTTTGATTAGTTTTAAATTTTTATATTAACTTTTTTTTATCAATTTTCAGTCTTTTATATTTTCAAATATTTTAATTTTTTTAATATTTAATCCAAACTATTTAAATCTATCTTCAATATATAATTATTTAATTGAATGGAATGGTTGTATTTATGTTATATTTTTGTATTTTATACTTTATATTGTTACCTCAATTAAAATGTACTAATACAATGTACAAGATATGTGCTAGTTATTTTTATTCACATTTTATAAATTTTAAAATAAAAATAAGAACAAAGATGAAATTAAAAAATATATAATTCTATCAGAATGAATAAAATTAATAAATAATATAACGTGCAATTATTATATATTATCTAGGATGCTTATCTTTAGGGGAGGGAAAAAAATAGAGAGAGTGAAAATATTTATAATTAATCATTTCTATTTTTTAACTGTTCATTATTGAATTGTATTATTTTGTAAATAATATTTTTATAATTATATAATCTATAATAATTTTTACATTCAATCCATAAATTCAGTGATGGTCTAAATGATATATTTTAAATTATCAGTAAGTTTGAAGCTAAAAAAAGATTTTGCATTACTTTTATAGATTCTATGTAAGGAAATACCCTAAGTCAATGAGTTGAAATTGATATACTGAAAGTGTTTTGAATAAATAAATTTTTTGTACATAGTAGTTATACTTACCAATTTTATAATTCATAATAATTTATGATGAGAAATTAGTCCTATAAATTTGTATGTGTATTTATATTTCATATAAATTTATGTTAACTTTATGAATGTGTATATGTATTTATATTTAATATAAATTTATATTAATCTTAAGTGTGTTCTTTTTTTTATTTATTATTATTATTATTATTATTATTATTATGTTCGTATTTGTTATAAAAGAAATATGAGTTTTATATGTTTTTTTATTCTTTATTTTAACTTTATATATAAAGTTGTATGAATATCCATGAGAAATTATAATATTTTTCTTTAATGCAAAATTTGTTTAAATATTATTTAACTAAAAAAACAATTTTACCGTTAGATATGCAAGATTTCTCTCCGATTATGTCATGTAGCAATATCCCGTTATGACTTTGATTTGAATGATCTAACATGAATATTTTAGTCAGAGGTAGTTAATAGAAATAAAGTGATCAAATTATTAGAGTAGTAATATCTTCTAATTACTTTTATATTATTTATTCAAACATTCAAGTTTAATGATAAAAAACATACAAAATTACCCCTTCTCTTCTATGTCATTTGAATTAAAATAATTTATTAAAATAATTAGACAAGTAATAAGATACTTTCTTTAGTGTTAAAGTGTATTTTAGTTAATATTTTCATGAATGTGTTTAGACGTTGAAACAAAATCTAAATTTTAATTTTCCGTGATTAAAATCCTCTTGTTATCATCCATAATAAATCACAATTTAGTAGGTTTAACGGATTTCTAGCTATTCTTGTGTGTGATATTTTTTATTAACAATATCAATTTCACAACTCACATATGCAGATAAAATAGGAAATATGAGTTTTTAGTCATATAATGTTTATAAAAGGAAAAAAGTAGTACCAACAATATTTATGTGTTCACTTTTCTATTCAGTTTATTCAATAATACCAAAAATGGTATTTGAAATATCTGTATGTTCATTTTTATGTCATTTTATTTAACATTATAAAAAAAGTAGTCGTATACAATTTTAATGCGCTTAATATTTAAATAATTCTCTGAATATTACATTAAACAATAAAAACAAAGGAAAGTTTCTCAAAACACATGAAGATTTGGAAAGTCCCTTTACATGTTTCATGATACTCATGCTCCTAGCTGTAACACCATCTTGTCTCAGAAACACAATCAAATCAATTTAAGAGAAAATGCAAATAACACATAATAATGTATCTATCTAAAATTGATAAATGTTCAACAATAAATATTCATCAAAAGCTTTCTATCGACAAAATTCATTTAACTATTTTCATCAATTCATTATTATTCATATTTAATTAGACGACATGCTAAAAATTTCATTGCATACTAGGATTAAATATGTGGAGTGTTTAATTTATATCGGTATATTTTACTATTAGGTGACATCTATTTTAGTTTCCAACAACAATCCACATTTTCATGAAGTAGTTTCTAAAAAATTTAATAAAATAATTTTTATTAGGAGTTACTCACGATTTGTTTTTTTTTTTTTCTGAAAAACAAGTATTATTAATAGATTATCGACGATTTTGACTAACTTATGGTAAAGCAGTACTTACCGTAGTTTTGAAACCCCAAATATTTATTAGTGATTTTGGAAACCTTGTTGACAGTGTAGGAACCTCTATTATTTATTGACGGTTTTGGAATCCTTATTATTTATCGGCATTTTTGGAACTCCTGTTTTTTAACAATGATTCTAGAGCCCTTATTATTTAGCGACGATTTTAAATCCTTTCTAATGTATGAAAGTACTGAAAACCAAATTTTAGTGTTTTTTACTACAATGCAATTCATTATATATTTACTACTTTTTTACTTATGTTTCAGATTTTCTTAATTTTATTTGTTATACTTTTTTAAGGCATGTAATTCCTAAAACAAGATATTAAAAAAATTGTAAGATTTTGACATTTGTTTATAACTAAATATAACATTCACAAAAATAAAAAAACATTGTTTATAAGTTCAAGATAAATAATAAAATTCAAACATTCAAACTAGTGAAATATTACAATATCTTTGTTCTTTTAGTTATAACATCAAACATAATGAAAGTTTAATAAGATTCTTTAACTAACAATCTTAATCTGAATCATTTGTTTCTTCATTGGAACACTCCCTTGATTAGATACACAACAAAAAATGATCGTAATTATTAACATTCTTTACAATATAAAATATATATTAGTATACTAAAGATTTAAGTATAATGAAACACAAGAAAGTCATGAGGTAATTCTCCTTGATAGTTTTGTACAAAGAAAGTCATCATTGTCTTCATTTCATTGACTTATGATGTTAATGAAGAAACCTATTTTAGAACATAATTAATCAAATTAATCAAAGTGCTTACATTTTACAACATGTCTAACAACAATACAAACTTAAATCAAACTCAAAATCATCAAACTCAATGATTTTGCACACAGAAGGAGAAGAAACATTCTAGTAATCCTCGGTTCTTAACTTAGGTGTTCTATTTTGGACATGTTTCTTAATTTTTAGAATTTATGTGTGATGTATATTTTTATTGTCTGATAGTTACACTTAAATCAACTACAACAACCAATCAACAACTAAACATTTTTTATCATTGGGTAGGATTCATGGTGACCCAATCAGATTATAGAGCAAGATTTGATAAGTACAAGTCAACAAAATGTCATTCGTTTATTAAATGATTAACTAATTTCAATAATTGTTTTAGTTACTTTAGTAGGGGGATATTTGTCATAAGAAAGTATTAGATATTGTACAATTACTTTATAGAACTTCCTTAACATAAGGGAAACATGCAAACGAAACTTTAAGCAAGTCGCAACATGATAGCTTAAGATAGAGATTAAAATGTGGGATCTATTTGTAACAACCCAAATGAGGAAAAAGAATGTGATTAGTTTCTACATGGCCAAGCAATTTATACGGTCCATGATATGTTCTATATTACAGGTTTTGTATGAAAGTGTCACTGTGTATTTGTGTCAAGTTCGCTTTTGGACATTTGTTCCTACACTCCAAAAAATATCTAGTCTCATTTTATTTACAATTTCTCCGAACTCTTTAATATTATGCAACATGTGTTGGGAGAAAAAAACTATAAAAACATATGTACTATTGATGTATACATATAACAATTATTAACCTAGTTTTGTAGTTGTGTATAAGAAGGAAAATTTGAAGATGCCCCACTATATGAATGAGCATTGAAGCCAAACACTTTAGATGGGCAAGGTCCCAAACTTAAACCCCTAACACGTCCACAATGTTCTTGACTTCTGAAAGCATAAGCTAAGGAATCAATAGTTGATATATCTTTTAATTAGGATGCTGATAACTTTGATAACACGAGAAGAAACTAATTAAAATAACATGAAGTGTGGATGATAATTGTAAAGTTTATTAGAATGGAACTTACACCAATTTTGTTTGCTTCATCACTAACAAATGTTCCATTAGCATGCTTATGTGTAGCTATACATACCTTTCCTCTACTAACCTTTTGGTCACACTCTTTTTCCTATAAAATTGAAGAAAAAGTATATGACACAATTCAAAAAATTTCAATTTTCTTGAAACACTATATAAGATTCTATTCAATAATGCCCCACTATCTACAATTGGTTGATCCTCATTACTCCATTGCACAACGTTCCTTTCATTAGTAGGTAAACGCCAAACATCATTGGCTTATAGTTGTTTTATATTTTTCTCTTTCCTTGATCATCTATGAAATTTCAAAAACCAATTAATCATGAATGATATAGATCTAGTGATGCCAAAATCTGCATGATGAAAAAGAGAATCTGAATGACAGTATAATTAAGTGCAAATTCTACTTTGAATAACTTTTAGATTTTCACATCAAACACATGTTTCACTTGTATTTAGTTATATAAGCAAATGAGTTAATAGAAATAGATCTAATGATGCATACTTTATTAAAAAATCATAAAAGGGTCTTAAGTAATTTTCAAAGAATATGTGTAATATTATATAGTTGCATGCCAATAACATCAAAAACCATGTTCTTTGTTGATTTTATTGCATCTCAATCTCCTCATCTTCCTCTTCACTTTCAAAATATACACATCATGTACTAGTTGAAGATATCCTCACTTTCAAGATTCTTGAAAGTAAATTGATTGAATGAAAAAAAAATTGTGTCTAATGATTGGAGGATTAATAAATTTGAAAAATATGTGAAACATATATTACTTGGCCAAGGTGGAGGTGGAGGGGAAGCATGTTTAATACTTGGCTAAGGTTCAAGTGCAGGTGGATTGGGAGCTTGTTCAATACTTCGCTGAGGTGTAGGTGGAGGTGGAGGTGGAGGAGGAGAATGTTCACTACTTGGTTAAGGTGTTGTTGGAGGTGGAGAGGCAAATGGAAATGAAAGACTTGTTCAGTTTTGGTAAATGAATCAATTTGTTGAATATAACTACTGCAATTTATAGATGGAAAACAATTAGTATGAGAGATAAGATATCTAATCAGGTTTACATGGACATTGAAGATGTATAGGATAAGTAAACTTAGGTACATGAAATGGTACATGCACTTATGTATCTGACTTAGACTTATTTGAGGTTGCAAATTTGTTCTTCAAGACTCTAACAATCTATAAAACTCTTGAATATTAATATTACATAGTCATGAATAATAAAGATAAAAAATTTATATTCAACATATTACCTGGATGAGATGGATGATGACGTGAAGGCGAACAAATGTTATTATGATAGACTACTTGTCCCCATGTAGAAGAAGACTTATGGGTGGTGTGTACATCCGAACTATTATTCTTGGTTGATGTTTTCTTCATCTTCGAGTGGTCTTCAAAAAATAAGGCAATCAATTAATTGTAATATGGCACACCTCCAAACCACATTTGATTATCACTATTACTTGCTTAACTCATTATCCTAAATGTACCAAACATTCCACTATTTTGTGTTTTAGGCCAAGGGTCACTCTCCAATATACAAAATTTGAACCCATTAACACCTTGCACATGCTCTCCTTTTGTCTCCAAATACAACTTTCTAAATTCTTTTTCCCTCTTTTTTTTTTCTAGACAACCTAGCTCTCATTTTCTCCTATAAATAGAGAGCTCTAGGTCTTCTAAAACCATTCATGAATATAATAGACGAACTTTGTTGAGATGACTTCAGACCTTTCTCCTTTTGTGAATCAACTTAGGCTAGAGATCCCCTTAATGGCTTCCTTTAGCCTCCTTCCTTGAGCGTTGGCCTAACCTCAATTGAGAGGTCCTTCTAAGCACCATTGTCTCACCTTCTCTTCATTGTATCTTCTTACTTTTGCACCTTCATCAATATCCATGGAAGCCTTCATCGCATGCACATGGCTTATTCCTTTAAAGATGGACTCATCACTAACACTACCACATGTGGATTTCTATTTTCTATAGTTCCATCACATCTCATTTGAGCCTGTCTAACTCTATGCCTTCCATATAACCAACGACGATAACTCATGAAACAAAATTTACCACCCTTAAGAAGTTTATTAGGAGTTGTGTCAAAATTACATCTAGGGCATGCCAACCTAGTAAGTGTTCCATCCATATAGGGTTCCAAGACTTGGAAAATCACTAATAGTCCACAATATGGTTGCATGCATATCAAACACTCCATTTCCATGAGTAAAAAGTTTTGATGTTCATGCTCCATAACTCTTTGAACTCTTCTATTAGTGGTTGTAAATATTCATCAATATAATTTCCTAGAGCTCACTTTCCTAGAATGATCATGGAGAGAATAAATGAACTTTATTTCATACATATCCAAGGGGAAGATTCTACGATATAAGTACAATTGGCCAGATACTATTACTAATGCTTAGATTGCCATATGGATTAAACCATTAGTAACCACACCAAGTCTCATATTTCGAGGGTCTAAGGCAAATTAAGGATGTTTAATGTCAAATGCCTTCATTTGAACTTCTTGATGCATGATTGCATATGCTCAACTATTTTAGAAGACATAAACATCCTTTGTAAGCGTCGCTTCAAAGAAAAATACCTCAAAACCCTTGCAAGAATCATTTTTTATTTTATTACTTATACGATTGTCACTTGTACCTTCTTTTTTTTTTTGCCTTCCATCTAGATGTTTAACATTTCTTACGAAATTCCCTATTTGCATCTTCTCCTAAGTACAACATGCAATCATTTGGATAAGCATCGATGTTTGTGTAACAAAGGCCAAGTTTCTTAATGTTTTCTTCACATCATAGATTGAGCTTGGAATTTTAGTATTTTCAAATGCATTTGCTAACAACTCTAATACCATGGACATTTCCTTGTTAGTTATTTTGCATAAACATTTGATGTGATACAACTTGATCAAGAAAGAAAGTTTAGAATATTTATCACACCTTTCATATAAACTCTCTTGACCATCTTGCATCAATTGAAAACAAAAAACTCCTAAATCATCATTCATATTATGGCCTGACTCTACACTCGTTCCCTATCATCCACCATGTCATCGTTATATTAATCATACATAAATGCATCATTAATTATGTCACACATTGGATTATTAGCAGGAATATTTCATCATTTTCATACAGCATTACATGTATTTCATTTGTCACATTTTCTTCTCTTCTATCCCCATGTAGAAGTCACATTGTATATTCTTTTGGAAAATGGTTGACATCAAGTGTTCATACACTATTTCACGACACTACCACTGGTTAAAGTTTCATTTTGCACATGGATATACTATCTCCTCCCTCACACTACTATTAGCAAATGAAAAGTTCAAAAGTGTATTCAATCCTTCCATATATTGAGGTGTATTTCTAAGCATCTCTATCCAAGATTTGTCCATTGAGAATAGGGTCTGTTCAAGTTAAGAAATTGATGTCATGTCAAGATAAGAATAACATACATATCAAAGGAGAATATGAATTCTGCTCCTATCTAAAGTAGAAAGAGATTATCACAAAAAAGAGATTATCTAGAGGGACAAATCACAAAACCAATCACTAATATGGCTAAATATCCATCTATATAAAGTAAACTGCTAAAAATATTGTTGTTAGATACCAAACATCATATTTATGTTATCTAGAGAGACAAAACCAATCATTAATATCATGCCTTATTCGAAATATATTTAGTCAAATGTTGAAAAACATTACTTACTCAAGCCTTGTTTGACAATCAAGTGTTCATACACTATTTCACGACATTGCCACTTGTTAAAGTTGCATTTTGCACATGGACATACTATCTCCTCCCTCACATTACTATTAGCAAATGAAAAGCCCAAAAATGTGTTCAGTCCTTCCATATATTGAGGTGTATTTTTGGCCATCTCTATCCAAGATTTGTCCATTGAGAATAAGGTCTGTTCAAGTCAAGAAATTGATACATCATTTCAAGACAAGAATAACATACATATCAAAGGAGAATATGAATTTTGCTCCTATCTAAAGTAGAAAGAGATTATCACAAAAAGAGATTATCAATAGGGACAAATCACAAAAGCAATCATTAATGTTGCTAAATATCATGTATATAAAATAAACTGTTAAAAATATTGTTGTTAAATACCAAACATCATATTTATGTTATCTAGAGAGACAAAACCAATCATTAATATCATGCCTTATCCTAAATGTATTTAGTAAAATGTTGAAAAGCATTACTTACTCAAGTCTTGCCTTCTCTGTTGACAAACTTTCCAAACTAAAGTCCTACCTTGGTAAAAAAAAAACTAACTCAACGGCATAAACAAGTGTTGCTCTCCAAGAAAAACAAACAATTATAAATTTGAAGTCAATGGGAGATTCCAATTCTTGTGTGATAAATCTTGGTTGTACAAGGAAATCAGTTTAATTAGTCGATTTCAGAGTAAAAATTGGGGGATTCTAGTAATATGAAAAAACAAATTAGTAAAAACTAAATAATAAGTGCAAAATTAAAATTAACTGAAATGTAAAGTGAAATGCATATTGTATTTAATTGAGATCACATATGAAAAGTATATAAGTGTTGGATAGAAATTTAAACTTTTAGATGCATGAAATCTCGTATACATAGAACATACAACATATCCAAAAAGGACTCTAATATGAGTCTTAAATTTAACACCTAAACTAAATATCAGTATACCATAATAAGTTGCTATAACAACCAGAAATATACCCCTATGATATTGCTACTACTACGTAAGCATAACAATTTTATATTGCAACTTCAAATTTATAGCTTTTATATCAGAGCTAGAATACTGACAAAAATAAAAAACCATTGGTGCCTCAACTACAATAGTTTAATATTGTCCTTGTATCAATTCATCTCTTAAAATAGTCCAATATGACTTTTATCTTCTTCCTGCAATAATGTCTTCGTAAATATTTACCTCACTAGTTAACAGATGAAATTAAAACTAAATGGTTTCGATAATATTTGTTGTACAAAAAAACATGTAAAAATTAGTGGTTATTAATTTTTTATGTGACCACATTCACATTACTATGTTTACGACAAAATTATTTGATGGGATTAAAAGTATATATATATATATAAAATTTATTTATGAAGATTAATTAGTTGAGAAAAAAGACAAAGCATAATAAGTTATTCTAGTTATATATGTGTGAATCGTTGTGTAAATCGAGACAAATTTATCTTAAGTTTAAAATTTTGATAATTTATCAATCAATCCATTTAAAATTCAATTAGCTTTAACATATTAGAATCTTTCTGAATATTAACCTAATTGAAATTGTTTGTTTTGTGAAGATGAAACATGTATAGAAAATAATAAATAATCAAAATTTAAATACTACTAAGTAGGAATCCAAGTAAACCCCTAAGTAGGGACAATTGTGTCAGATCCATTCTATGAGCTGATAATGATGCATACAATACAATACAACTCCATTTTCACTCCTTAAAACGTGAAAAACATTCTTCAATTCTCCATTGGAGTAATAACACAAACATCTCATCTAATTCAACCTTTTTGCGATGCATACACAACGCAATCTCCACTCTCTCCTACATTATTCATCACTGTGGATTCTAATCCACACGAATTGTGTGAAAGTGAGAGGAAAAATAAAATATTTGTACATAAAAGTGATTATATTCTTTTTTTTTAGAGGAGAATAAGTGATTATTCTAGTCCAGGTTCGAGAGAAGCATGTAGACCCAACAGATGATTATACCAATCCACCTTCTGCCACCGTAGCACAAGTACTGCTACAATCAGAATCGCTTCCTACACCAATTACTCTATTTCACCTGAAATTGAAACATAAATGTTACAACAACTACAAACATGCAAAGCAACTGTGAAGTAACCACAATCAACCAAACCCACAATGGAGATGCAAAGCCACTAAAAGGGAAAAGCAACCAGTATTAGACGCATCTAGATTTCGAAAAATGTAACACCTAAAACTGGATCTCTTATTAGAAACAAACATCAAAGGTGGCAAAGTGATAAATTAATGATAAAGTGAAATAAATTGAAAAACCTTAAAAAACAAAGGGAAAATCATTATCATTTGGAAGCTATAATAGACAAGTGAAGACCTAAAGAAGGAAATTGCGAGCTAAAACTACAGAGGAAAATGTTTTTACTGAGATTGAGATTGAGATTGAGAGATGAAGATTTGAAGTTTGAGGAAAGTGGTTTAAAGTGAATTTTTTGATGTATGATTGCTAGACATACAATTTTATGTCTATTTGAATAATATGTTTGTTTTTCGAATGTACGAATGAAATGGTAAAAAGGTTTTGTGAAAATAAAAAATGTAAAGAGGGTTTGTGAAAAGAATGTGGAGGGAAATGATATTTTCCTGGGGTTCATTTTAAAACCCCTAATACTTACCAGAGGTTTAAAAAACCTCCGCTATGTGTAAATTACTAGAATTTATAACCTCCAAATCTTCATTAAAATGAAATGTTTTGTATAATGTTAGGTTTCTCTCAAATTAGTATAGTTATAAAAAATATTTGTCGACTCTTCATTACTTGATATTTTCATCTACATGATTGGGATAGAACTTTAGAATCTTATTAAGTAAATCAATACTTACAATATACTAAATATTATGCACCAAGTACTTAATTGAATTCTAGAACATTGAACGAACTTTGAAACATAATAGTGACATGTACCAAAATAGAGACGAAGAACAAAGCACGAATAATAAAGCTAAAAATGAATACAACCTTCTTTTATGAAATGTGTATAATTGTCAATAGTACTATGCAACTTGGAAACACATACAATCAATCCTTATGAGATTGTTAGAAGTTAGTTAGAACTAACATTGATCACATTTTCAAAATCATTGCTTTCGAAGTTAATCGATTGATCATTAAGATAATAAATTATGCTTTTAATTGACCCAAATAATATATACTTATGTATGTTTGGATGAAGAATCAAGCATAATTTATTATATTGTTCTAATTACAATTGCAAACTATGAGGGATAATGGATGAGTCTTTATTGCAGGCAATAATTTTATTTTGCAATAAGCATTCCGTTAACATTCCTAATATGGAAGACATTTTTTCTAAGGGGAGATCACAACGTGGAGGTAAATCTCACGACATCACTACTAACCATCATTATCATGTTGAATTATTTTATACTATTGTGGACATGCAACTTCAGGAACTTAATGATCCTTTTACAAAGACAAATATTTAGTTGCTTCTTTGCTTGGATTGTTTGAATCCAACCAATTTATTCTCTATTTTGATAAGGCAAGGCTAATTGAATTTACAAAGTTTTATCCATGTGAATTATATATAATTCATTTAGTGATGCTTGATAATCAACTTGAGACTTACATCATTGATATGCATTGTAATTTAGAATTTTCATCTTTGATCGAAATCTTAAATATTTTTGAGAAGTTAATTGAAACTAGAAGACATATTTTATCCATTAGTTTACCGTATTTTGAAGTTAGCAATGATTTTGCTCGTAGCCACAATAATCATGGAAAGAGACTTTTCTGCCATGAAAAGTGTGAAAAATAGGTTGCATAATCGAATAGGAGTGCATGGATGAATGATTGTCCAGTGACTTATATTAAGAAAGATGTGCTCAATAAGATTGACAATGAGTTGATCATTCAATGATTTCAAAACATGAAATCACGTAGAGGACATCATTAAGGTATGCAATTTATTTGAATAGATACATATGTCTTTTTCTTCATATGCATGATGATAATTATTATTTAAAAAGTAAATTGCCCCCACTACTTTAGGGTCTTAGATAAGCCATTGAACAGAATAGAGTTTAAAAACACATCATTTGGTATTGAATAAAGTTAGAGTTTTATTCAACCCTTCGTTCAATTTCAAAAAATGAATTGACTTAAATCTCTTATGCAATATGTCCAAGGCTACAATAGGGATATAATGTTATTTTAATCTCTAGGACATATATTATGTTGGTTAATGTATGAATTATGCCATTATGCAATATACCTTCCGTACGAGCTTAAATAACCTTCTTTTTAAAAGAAGCTTATTACAAATGGCCTTTGTCATGAAGAGTTTCTATAGCTTTAGCCACAATTCTAAAAGGGCTTTCTCTTCCACAATCTCATAGAGTACATTGTCTAACAATGATAAAAGGATCATCAAATGAGTTTTTTTCCCACATCTACTCTAACACCATTAACACAAAACTGGCATATCATGTTTGCCTATTTACGTCTAACCCATAGGGAATAAATGTAAAAAAGGATTGATGGCATACTTCTAATTAATTGTTCAAAATTTACGTCTAATGCCCCAGTAACAAATGTAAATTTTAATATTTACGTCTATTATAAGGGGGTAAGATGTAAATTTTGAGTTTTCTAAAACCCAAAAACAATGCCTCATTCTTCATAGCAATACGTACGATAGGTTTTCTGCATTTCCAACAAAAACCCATACCCAAATGCAGCAGTGACGATAGTGGTGTTTCTCCATTTCACTCCCAATATAGGTTTTCCTCCAAAAACCTGAAACCCCAAAAACACCCAACAACACTAGGGCAACTTTGATTGAAACACGACTACCTATGGCGACGGGAACCGAAGGGCTCGACAACTAGTTGAAGCTCAAGGGATTGGTCCAAATCAACGACTCTTTTATTAACAGAGCACACTAAGCGAAAGGAGATTCGAAGAGGATGAACAAATACTAGAGGATGAATGGGTGATTGGTCTCTCATGCATGTTGTGCCAGATCTAGAATCATCGTTTCCCATACACAATCCAATAATGTGAATCTTCAACAACAGCCGCACCTCTTTCATGAAAACTCACTAAAACGAGCAATGATGTGAAGACCAAATTTGGCGAGTTCCAACAAAGTCTAGATTTGGCAAGCTCCAACGAAGACCAAATCTGGTGAGCTCTAGCGAAGACCAGATCTAGCAAGCTTTGTAGGGTAATTTTCGATTATCCATGTCTTCAAATACGAAAGACACTATGTGAAACCAATACTTTTTATCATTTGTTATGACCCACAAGCAATGAGAGAATAAAGTTATGACCCACAAGCAACACTACTCCTATTTCCCAATCAAATTGCTCAAATGAAACAAGGTTTTTGGGAAACAAGTTAGTAGATGGATGATTATTTATGATTACCTAACCTTTGAACATAGTAATTATAAAGCGATGAGGAGGTAACCCATAGTCTTAGAGCTTAGGCTTCGTGGATGCAGAGTGAATCCCCAAAGCATCCTTGTACAAACCCCAATGTAAAATCAACGATTTCTTCTGTGAGGGTTTGGAGACGTCAACATGGATGAAGAGCTGGTCCATGGTAGAATCTTCATCCTCGGGGGCCAAGCATCACATGACGTAGACACTTGCCTCTTCCTCACCATAGTTGTGTTTAAGAACTAGACCTTGTAAATTTAGAGCTCCCTTCACGATGGTCAACGGTGACAAAGGACTCACTTTCTGCGATGCACAATGTCTAAACCTAGAGTAAAACCCTAAGAGACAAAAAGAGTGAGAAAGAGCATACAAAGACTCTGAATAGTGATCCCTGAGGGAACGGAGAACCATCGACTTCTTGATAGTGATCCTTGAGGGAGCGGAGAAGCATCGACTTCATGGTAGGGGAGATGCCGCCACCTTTCGACGAAAACGGTTGTTGGAGAGCACCAATGACGCCTATCAACACCTGCTTCCATGTTTATCTGTCTACTTTGTACTCGAGTTCATTTTAACTTGAGGAGCAGGACGCAAAATGAGTAGGAGTGAGAGAACATATACTTCAAGGCTTTTTGAAAATGATGAACAAAGTCACAAAAGATGTTCTATTTTTCAAAATCCTGTTTCATACTTTTTTATATTTTTTATTTAAAAATCGTATATAAATTTTGTATGAAAGGTTAGCCTTTATTTACATATGGATTTTACATATGGAAAAAGGAGAAAGAACTAATTTATAGTTACATATGAAATATATATATATATATATATATATATATATATATATATAAAAATATTTTATATATAAAAAAAATTTTATATATAAAATATATATATAAATAAATATATATATACATATAAAATATATATATATATATATATATATATATATATATATATAAAGAAATTTTACCTATAAAAGAAAATTTGTATATAAAATCCATATGTAAAATTTAATTTATCAATAGATTAAAATCCGTATGTAATTATCTCTAGATAATTTTGATTTTATTTGTAGTGAACCAATAATGACGTGAAGAATGAAGGAGAAAGAAGGAAGATTTGGTGTGGATTGTTTGAAAGGAAGGAGAGGGCCACCTGCCTTTTTTATTTTTGAATAGCTTATCAACTTTTATGTTGAGTGATCAAGAACAGACATAAACAACATAGGTAATTTACGTCTTCTGAACCTATGTTAGACCTATAGTAGACATAAAAGACCCAAAATAATAAACGTGAAAAGTTTGTTTTATGGTAGTGCACATGTCTCTTTATGTTTAACATGCTACCGAATAGTGGTGCCCACTTACCCTTGACTAAAGAACTCATCTTAATCCTCCAAAGGTTGAAAGTATTTTTTCCATTAGACTTATCCGTCTTGGAAATGCACTCTATCTTGTAACAATCTTGATAACAAACAATGAACAAAGATCAACAAAAGTGTCTCTAATACCAAATTGTTGTACACAACATGTTATATGAGCTCATAAACGATGGAAGAACAAGTGCAACACAACTTGTGAATCACATGTACTGGAGACAACTAAACAAAGAATACACAATAAGATAGCAAGAATGAATCATTTCGTTTATTATGCCATGCAAAAGTCTTCACTGCAAGAGAGGTACATGTTCTTATGAAGAGCGTTACAAGATTGTTAAGAGTTAGTTAGAAAAAAAAAAAAAAAAACTCATGAACTTTCAATAAACTAAACAAAAATATTAAATAAGCAACTAATTTTTAGTACACCAACTTATAAGAATGAACATTGTTACATAGTTTAACCCAATAGACCCCACTAATAAGAACCACACTCTATAGCACGAATTAAATTATTAGATTATAAATATAGTTTAGTACACAAGATCCTACAAGAAAGTATGAACAAGGTCTTATTGGAGAGAGCAAGGTGTATCTTTTTTTCTCAATCTGGGTTGGATAAAAGGTATTAGGTTGAAGTTGTCATCATAATAACACACGTTTTAAGACTCCATTTTATTTGTGGTTTGGTAAGACAACAAATTGTTCAATGTTGAAGGCGTTTGAGTATATTGTTTATTACCGTGTAGATAAAGTAGAATCCAAAGCCAAGAAAGTCGTTATTGTAGGCTACGAGGTTGGAGTGATAGGGTTGATAATTTGCACATTGATCAATTCTTTGTAATTCGCTCGTTCCTATGTGAGTGTGCTATCCATAAATTTGTAAATAACTGCATCTCTGTTTTGTATGTTTTCATCAAGAATTAATTTGTATTTCTGCAAAACAGTACCTCTATGCGTTCTTGAAATTTTATTCCTGAAAGTCTGTTATGCATTTTAGAAATTTCATTCTGGAGATTCTATTCCAGAAATTCTGTTCTAAAATTTTGCTCTGTAAATCTTATTACAAAAATTCTACAAAACTTGTTTCAAAACATTTCTAAAACATATAATTCAGATGTAAGTTTCACGAAGGGTAAAAGCCATGTTTGAAAATTTGAGAAGGCGCACAAAGAAGTTATGGGAGTGCAGGAAGTAATAGCCTGTCTTCTATAACATTTAAGATTTGCAGATCAATATTTTTGTGCTTTGAAATATGTTTTTTTTTTTTTTCTAAAAGCAATTTTCATAAATCCAGTGTCCAAGTCTTGCAAAATACTCGTTCCTTTGTTTTCCAAAGAGGTTTTTTTTTCCTGATACAGAAGTATTCACTTTCACATGCTTATTCAATTCACCGTTCTGCAGGGAATTTCTTTCTCAATCCCTTTGTTGTCTTCCTACACCCCCCTTTCCTTTTCTAAAATTTCAATTATATTTATTCTAAAATTATAGTTTTTGACTGTATAATATGTGGATATTTTGGATTACATAATCTAAAATTTAAAAATATTAATTTATACATTTAAAATTATACAATTCAATGTAAATGTTGCATTTTGGATTATATATTCTGAAATGTATTTAAAAAAATAAAATATTTTAATCAACTTTTTTTTATCCATTATTAATTCATCAATTTTAGATCATCACATCACATTACTTAAAAAATTTAAAATAAATAATTGAAAAATGATTAGAATGATAGGTTAAAAATAAATAAAAAAATGAATCAAAATATCATTATTTAAAAAAAAAAAAATAAGACATTCCAAATTACACAATAATTTTTAAAATGTATTTCGAGCTTTCTAAACGGGTATGGACATTGATTTTTTCAAATACATTTGAGAATTGTAAAGTTTGGAATGCATTGATTTTTTAAATGCCTTCCAAATTCATCCGTATTTCAATTTTTTTTTTTTCTTTCTGCCAGGGCCCCTTATTTTTGTCGCATAATGTACCAGCATTTGCAATTTGAAGATAAAGAAGAGTGATGCACAGTGGAGTAATAAAAGATCGAAGAAAATGTTGAATTGTTAAAAAAGCGAAATGAAGATTTTTTGTTCATCTTAGGGTTCGCTTTGGGTCTCGTGTCATAGTCATCAACACCCCATTATAACTTTCTCTTCCCCCATCTTTCATCACTCACTCACTCACTTCATGTTGCACCTTCAATTCAACTATAATTACCTTTATTTTCTTTTCAATTCGGAATAAAAAAATAATATTTTTTTCGTTTAGGATCGTATAATCTGAATATTTACAGATAGATTACATTATCTGAAATATAAATTGTAAAACAAAAAATAATTTACTTGCAAGGGTATTATGGATATTTTAAAGACTATGGTTACAGAAAGAAAATATGGGGATGCAGGAAGAAATTTCCGTTTCTACATTTATTCTTTCTCAAATACAAGTCCATTAAAATCTTTAGTTGGTGCATGCTTGGATACTTTTATACCATAATACCATAATATCTCACGCATCTATAAATTAAAAAGTATGTATATATTAAAAATATATTGTATCAAACACCAAATCCATACAAAACATGTACGTTTATTTTTACTTCATTTAGAATGTACATAATTCAAATAAGCCCAACTAGGTGAAAATGGGTTGCCGAATCAAGTCCAGAAGTTTTGGTCTTAGGTTAAATATTTTGGATTCCAACTATTTACACTCCATGTTTTTCTCTATATACTCCTCTTTTAATTCTTTTATTTGGAACTATACACTGCTTTCACTCTATATACTCCATCTTACCAATTAAATTAATATAGTTTACTCCCTCAATTTCTTCCATTTCTTTTCTTGTAAAAATTTCCCTTGACATATCTTTTTAGAATATCTTTTCGAAAGCAAACTTTTAATTTTATGTTCTAAAATATACTTTCTAGAATATTAAGAAAATAAACATTTATTTCAAGTAATACATTTTCTAACATGTTCTAGAAAATACATGTTTAAACATTAAAAGAAAATAAAAGGATGTTATAAGGAATACTTTTTAGTACACTTTCTTCTCATTCTTGAAAATAATTTTTAAAACCTTTTCTTTTTCATTTTATATTTTCAAAAATGTTTTCTACAAACAGGAATGCTTTAAAAATGACATTGTAGAATGTTACTAAAACAAAAATGTTTATTAATATCATATATTCTGAAATGAAAAAAAGGGAAGGATAGTTTTAGAAAATAATGTTAAGAATATTTCTTTTATTTCAATACTTCTTAGAACATATTTCTATTATTTTGATATTTTTGGAGAGAACTTTATAAAATATTAAAAGTAAAAAGATCGTTCATAATGTACATTTTTTTTTCTATTTTTCTACTTTTAAATTATACAATAGGTAGAGTTACAAAAAACTTTTCTAAATTAAAGAAAAATTTCATAATCCAAACTTACATAAATACATTCCACATTAAAAAAAAAAAAAAACTTTACGTACCTTATTTGTACATGAGGTGCTTATCTAATCATCAAAACATGACATACTTAAACTGAAATTATTATCCTAGTCATCTAAATTTTAAATTTTTACCATGCAAATCCTTAATTGATGCAAACAAAATACTTTGACAAAGATTTTTTTAATATATTTGAATTATCTATTAGTTGTTGAGTTTTAAGTTTGAGTCTAAGTCATATATTGAGTAAAAATGAGGTGGGTATTCGACAAACTACATTGTCTAAAGTTAATAAAGAAAGAGTAGGAAACTACTGTAAAAGTGATGATTTGATTTTAGAGTTACTAGCATAACTCAATAAATCTCTTGGGTATATAGAGGACTTAGGTAGTTATGTGTCATTGAAGGGTTTGCAGTTTTGTTTAGAAAAAAAATGTATGAAAGTTTGCAATTGTTGTTAGAAAAATTGCACGTTGAGTATTTTGTTGAGTATTTGTGGATGTAGGCTTTGAGGTGTCAAATGACGTCAAAGGGAGGTTTTGTTCAAGGGAGGAAGAGGAACAACTTGAAAGGTTAAGCAAGGCTAACGTTGCATGCGTTCTTTTTGGAAAGAGGTTAATGTTTTTAAATTTGTGCAATGACTTTGTTGAAGCTAGATGTTCCTTTATTTGATGAGATGATGAATTTCACTTTATGGCAATGCACAATTTAAGACTATTTTAGTGTTGATAATTTTTTTAAATTTGTGCAATGACTTTGTTGAAGCTAGATGTTCCTTTATTTGATGAGATGATGAATTTCACTTTATGGCAATGCACAATTCAAGACTATTTTAGTGTTGATAATTTATTAAAATTTGTGCAATGACTTTGTTGAAGCTAGATGTTCCTTTATTATGGGATGATGGATTTCACTTTATGGCAATGCATAATTCAAGACTATTTTGTACAATAAGATCTAGATTATGCTTTAGAAAATGAAAAGCCTAGTGAGATGGAAGATTCCGAGTGGAATACAATTCAGAAAAAAAAAACAATAGTGAGCACCATCAGATTGACATTAGCTCCTCAAATTGAAGTGACTATGTTGAGAGAGACCTCTCCAAGGAACTTGTAGAATTTTTTGGAAAGCAAGTTTGCATCAACAACTCTGACTAATCAATTGATGATGAAAATGGACTTGCACTCATCAAAGATGAAAGATGGAGGTAATGTTTTTTATCATATTAATAAGTTCAATGAATTAGTATACAAACAAAGATGAATGCATGTGATACGATCCTATCCAAGAAGGGGTACAATCATTTCTAAATTTGATTCCTTCTATAATATAAGAAAAAAAATCAGAGAAGAACACAAAAATAAGACAAGGATTAAGATGCCATAATCTAGTAGATTGATAAGACAAGGAAGATTCGTCACAAAAATTTCAATCTTTGATAAGATTCGGTGTTCTTGAAACAAGAACCGAGAGAATCCTCTCTTTATGAAAAACAATTCCACATAATGACCATCAAAGGTGTCTACATCTGTTTTGGTTGCCCATATATACAAACACAAATATTAAGCAACCTATGAAACCCTAAAAGAAAGCCTAAATACCTTTGGCCACAAAACCAACTAAAACGCAATCTGCAAACACAGACTCGTCACCCAGCGAGCAGAGCTTACCCAACCACTTGTCGCCCAACGAATTCAACTCGTCCAATGACAATTACAAACGGTTAAAAATTTAAAGAAAATTACAAATGCTTTTAATTGCATAAAACTATTCTATTAGTGTGCCCCAAGCCATGATCTTCATGTCCTTTGAATTCCAAGCTTCATGAAGCATCACAAGCTTCAAAGAGATTTATTCTTCCAAGTTTTTAATCCTTGACCTTGTCATAGGTTCTTTGAATGTCAATGGTTCCTCCTCAATTTCTTCTTGTATTGGGTCAAGCGATAGTCTTTTATCATACCCTCCTTCTTGAAGAGAATTTGTTTTCAAATTCGTACCACTTGAAGATTCTTTCTCCATAGGTTTGGTAGTGGTAGAATTATCTCTCTCCTTCTTAAATTTCTCCTAATCCTTCCATGAGGTGGATGATTTCTTGTAAGAGCTCCTTCTCTTGAGTTGTTGTTCTTTTAGATCTAATCAATATCTTCATCTTATCTTCTTGGATAGAATTCTACCATGAATTATTGAAGATCCTACACAGACACAAACATAAATCAAAGAACACAAATCTAAAATAATAAAAAAATAGAATTTCTAACTAAAATGTGATTTGGATCTGGGAAGAGGCAAATCTCTTACTATAAAAAGGGTTTTGAGGTTTGCCTCCAAGGTTAAATACCCACCTGCAAAAAATATCAAACTATTTTAAAGTAATGATGTTATGCTTAAAGAAAAACAAAAGAATGTTGTCCAGACAAACAACCAAATAAAAAAAATATCTTAATGTTTCCAACTTCATCTCTGGGTTTAAAATTGCCCTAAATGTAATAATAGTGCTATATTCATCACAATATTTATATAACTTCACCATCATCCTTTCAGCCATATCTCTTATAACTTCATCTTCATATTTTAAAATTTCCATTAGAAGGGTTTAGATATTCCAAACTTGTATAAAGTTTGATGTAGCATAACTTGAGGCAGAAATCATATTTGTAATTTCATAAAATGGTGATATGAAAACACAAATATTTTGTACTCTTTTCTATTTCTCCTCAAATAGACAATAGTTATAATTCTCGTGAACTAAGTGTAAACTTGCAAGCACACTTTGGTATTTAAGGGTACTTTGAAGCATAAAAAAAGTTGATTTCCACCTTGTAGAAATATTTATACATAAAGTAGTCTTGGTATCAATGTCCCCTGTTTTTTTGAATACATTGTTTAAATTTCATCATTCTACTTTCAAAACCCCTTATGTAACATCCCGTCAGGATATTACAGATATATAATAAAATAAAAGAAATAAATTAAAATATACAGTATTTAATGATACCTCATTTTCCCAAAACGCGGGAAAATTTTTATTTTTATTAATAAAAGCTAACATCCATAATTTATCAAGAATAAGAAAAATAGTCTAAAACATCTCATAAAGTTTACATCCGATATCAAAATCACTAAATTGTATAAAAGCAATAAAACTCCCAAGCTATCCCCTCTCCGTGGCTAAGCTCCACCAGAACCACCTGCATCAACATCATCTGCTCACGTATACCGCGTATACGATCATCGCCAAATACAAGCAGATAGGGTGAGCTTAACAGATAAAGCATATATTAATTTACAGATATATACATATACAACGCATCACTATGAATAGCACAAACATCCCAAATTATTCCATATTTGAATTCGTACCACTTGGCACACAACTAGATTATTCATGTTCTACATCTTCTAGTGAATACTTCAAGATGACTTGCCGCCATACCTATCGGCCACAACCGATAGAGGACGTGTGGGAACTATTGCTACAGATCATACACCGTAACGCCAGGTGAAGTTCCCAAATGCGAACATAGTTCGCAACGTTCCAAGACTACCAAACTCGTTAGCCAACTACTGAGGAGGGCAATCTATCTGTTCTGACATTTTTTTTTTCCGCCTGGCAGAGCCTAGCTCGCCGCCAGGCGACATACTAGTAATCGCGTTCTACTGACTTTTCCTCAATTCTGGTTCGGCTTCGTGACAGATTACACTCTAATCCAACTCAATTATTAGTGAACTTTCCCATTTGATCACCCTCGCTCATAAGCAGGTCACCTAATACCAATGACCTCAAGACCCATTAAGTTCTCAAATCCAAGTAACACTCAATGTATCGAGCCAAATACAGCTTTACTAATCCAACTAGGCCACTGTTAAATTCACATACCTGCTCTATTTTCATCATCTTATTATTAGCTAAGTCTATATCGGGCTTCCTATGTCTACCAGTCATTGTCTAGTCCCGAATATATCACATGCTACCCACCTCGGCACATTTCAATTAGTCATAAGATCCCACGTTATCTATTAACAGTATGACTGATATCACAACAAGTTACACAACACATAATTACCATTCTAACTGTGGTCCTTACTGTAACAGAGAGACAGTTTTCCTTTCCTTCAACTCTTTGCATTCATACTTCCAACTCCCACCTATCATCTTCGTTGCTTATACCCCAAGTACTGCACCCAAGCCTGCTTGTATCAAGAACCTAATCTACTCCAAGATCTCCGCACCAGCAAACGTCCCTCAACCATTCAAAAGGTTGTTTCTGCGATGGCGCCTGGCGGTGCTTACAAATTTCTGGTTTTCCAGAAATGTTTCTCCCTGCAAAATCTCCCAACCTTTCGAGTTGATGTTACACCTGCCCAATTATTCCAGACTCCACAAGAATTTCCCCTCATTTGGACTAACCTACAGACCTCTCTCCATGGTTACCAATTTCCACATGAATCATTACGAACTTATCTCATAACATTTAAACCCTAAAATTTTAATCCAATCACATATACATTGTTCTATTCGATTTAACCATCCATCACATGGAATTCAAAGATAATTCCACATCAAATCTTCCTCCCGCGAGTAACCCAGGTTTTTCCCCTATCAAAACCACCCCCAGAACCCCGACATCATCAAATCCAAACCAAAATGGTCCGCGTCGCCTGGCGGTTCAACAGTCACCGCCAGGCCCTTCATAAAAAACTAGAAAAACTGAGTATAGGGCCATGTGTCGCCAAGCGGCCAGGGAAGGTGCCGCCAGGCGGTTCCTCTTCAGGAACCCAAAACATGTAAAAATGCATGTGCTGCCTGGCGGCTATGAACAGCCTGCCAGGCGGTTTCTGGGAATTTTCCAGAATTGCGAAAATGCATAGACAACAGAGGTTCATGGATAAAATTATATACATTTTGCATACTAGTCATGATTAACATAAAATTTAGCGTGAGTAAACTCCCTTAACCTGGATCCTTTAGCTTAAAGCTTTGACAATTGAGAAGTTCTCCTTTGATCACCAAACCCCACCAAACCCTCCTTGGAGCTTTATGGTCTGTTTTGCAGCCACCCTTGGTGGCCCATTCCTCTTGGGTTTACGTTAACCCTTCACATTCAAATCAAAACCCCAAAGTGGCGAAAATAAAGTTTAATTTGAGTTCTCCAAGACTTGAACCCACAACCATGCAATTGCCAAATCAATGTCAACCAGCACGACAATTTATATTTCATGCTAACTCACACAATTCAAACATTATCTCATATAAAACACGATTAAACATATTATCAAAACAATAATAATTAAATCCACACAATTGACATATATAAGGCTCGAACTCAAGTCCTCTCAACACAATCAAGTACTCTTAACCACTTGAGCTAGTACTTTTCCACGTCATACCAATCAAAATTTATTGTCGTAAATTCTCCTTCCACCCGTATTTATTTATTAATCATTTATTTAATTAATTAAATTTCACAGGTCTTACACCTTACATACTTTATGCTCTCTGTAATATGATCTAAAGAATCACCAAGAGTTTTCCGTCCTTCTTGCACCATCAAATTTAAAATGTGTGCACAACAACGCACATGCAAAAATCACCTTCACAAACCAAAGAATTTTGCAAAACAAGATCACTTTTTAATGTTTTAATTAGAACAAATTATTAGAAGCATTATCCAAAGTCAAAGAAAATATTCTTTTCTCAATTCCCCGGTCATGCAAAAATCCATTTATCTTCTTTGACAACTCAAACCAAGTGTGAGGTGGAGGGAATTGGTAAAAGTTCAAAATTTTACTGCACAATTTCCCATTTGTGTCCACATAATGTGTTGTCAAAGTCATATAACCCTTAGGAGTTAAAGACGTCCACAAATCAGATGTCAAACAAATCCTATTTGAAATTTACCTAAACTCTTCCTTTAGCATGTTTTTTCTTTCATAAATATTCTCAAAATATCACTTTTTATCGTATTTCTACAAACTAAACTTGCATTAGGATTCAGATAAGTTAACCAAGTTCTAAACACTTCATACTTAACAAACTTTAATGGTAAACCATGTTGGATAACTAAATTGGCACACATCCCACGAGAAATCATTTGATCTATATTTTTTGCTATCAACTTTCCTTGCCTGTCCACTATCATTTACCTCTCATCTTCACATTTAAGTTTACTACATTTTTCAATATGACACAAATGGGAAGTGCCATATTTTTTACTATCAATAATGTATTTTTGGTTGCAGCCATTACGCCTTGCCCTCTCATTTCCAACATCACTAACCCCGATCCTAGTAAAGTATTTCCAACAATCAAAATTTGTTTACTTTTCTTTTTTTCTTATTAAGTTGAACGCTCTCATTATCAATATCATCTTCAACCTCATTTTGAGTTACATCATCCTCTTTGTCATTAACATCAATATTCGGAGGAGGATTAGTAATTGACTAAATCCTCATAAGTTACTAACCACCAGGTTTACTAAATCCTAGCCAAATCCTAATTAGTAATAACACAATAACATTATCACATACCGGTTTGAATTACTAGATAAAACTAGGAGATAAAACTATTAATGCATTCAAACCTGATACTTCTTTGATCAGTTTCCAGATAATGTAAATAGAGAAATAATATATTTCAAACAATTTATACTATTATACTATCATGGCAAAATTAGGGTCGTATCAATCAATCAGAACAATACCTTCAACAACAATTAGGGTAGCAACAATTAAGGCATCAACAATCAACCAAAACAATACCTTCAGCAATAATTAGGGCAAATCGCAAATTAGGGAAACTCACAAATTAGGGAAAATAGCATAATAACACAATAAATAGTCAAGAAGACCACATAAAAGTACCTGTTCGTGGTGGCCTACGCTTCATCAGAAAACCGTTGTTGTCTATTGTGATGTGTGCGTCCTCCTGTCAACTAGTTGTGATCACATTTTTGTGCTGAAGTGGTGGTCACGTTGTTCATGGATGGATGGTGGTGATCGTGTGAAGACCCTTTTCAAGTTCGAGCGAGTGAGACAAGAGTTAGGGAAATTGACGAGTGAGTCACTAATGCACACAATAAAGCAACACATGTTTTTTTTTTAATTAAAATCAGGCAGCATGCTGACTTGGCTTCACTCGCGAGCTAGCTTGATGGGTTCATCGACTGGACAAGCTGAGCGGGTGCAGGTTGAAATCTTTGTCCTGATTCATCTTTTTAAGTTGGACTGGTATGTCGAGCCTTTTTGTCATCCTTATGTTAAATTTTCTGTATATTTTTATTTATATTGTGACTTTGTTTATGACGTGTTTCCGCTTAAGGATATTATTTTTCTATCTCTAACATTTATGTTATTTCTCTTTGTTGTGTTTTTAATATACACTAATTTTAATATTTTAAAATATATTATACTTTTTAAATATATAAAAAAAATAATGTATTTCAAAAACATAATAAAAGAACAACACTAAAAATATGAATAGATATCATAGATTCCTTTTAACAACAACTATATGTCAAGTCAATTTTAATAATAAATATTAAATTAGTATATTTAATTAAGATATAAATTAAATTATTCAACAAAAGAAATAGTTGTAATATAATATTATTGGATAAGAAAATGGACTTGTCAACATATCACAATTAATATGCAGTCATTTGGAAAGAAAACCCAATATACACTGATAAACAATATTTGTAAATATTTACATTGACAGACACTAGTTCCACGGTGTGGATAAAAACCTTTCACTTGACATTTTATAAAGAAAATAGTCCTAGCGGAAAAAATCTTAATTAGTGTCGATAAAGGAAAAATCTCAATTTACAATAGTTAAAAACAATTTGATTAATGACATTCAGAAACATTTTAAAGCAACATTAATTTTAAAATTACATTAACTAAAATTATACTCAATTAAGAGTACTTAAAAAATACTTGTTTGACATCAATTAAAAAAATCTTATATAAACAGAAAAGTTTTAACTCTTAATACTAAATAACATTGACACACACACATATATATATATATATATATATATATATATATATATATATATATATATATATATATATATATATATATATATATAT
>Ga0209589_1000611_pt1 | contig 51742 bp, 23 predicted proteins | sample CowpeawhiteBW_FD_187525 | JGI IMG/M metagenome (GOLD analysis project Ga0209589, IMG submission 187525) | Root nodule microbial communities of legume samples collected from California USA - Cow pea white BW (SPAdes) (version 2) | ecosystem: Host-associated > Plants > Roots > Nodule | place: USA...
AAATAACCATGGATTTCAGAATCCGTTTCTAAAAAAAAAAAAAAAAAAAAATAGGAAACGGATTACACAATCCGTTTCCAAAAAAAAAAAACACCAAACGGATTTCATAATCCGTTTTTTTAAAAAAAAAAAAAATAGGAAACGGATTACACAATCCGTTTCCAAAAGAAACACCAAACGGATTTCACAATCCATCTTATATCTGTCACCACGTCATTCTAACCCATACTCATACGTACCAATGTACAAAGAATATACACCAACTAATATTATGTAAATAATTTCAATACGATTTTATTTTTAATGTTATAATAATTTCTTTTGTTTTAGAAATTGCTTTTATTATTGTAAAAGATGTAGACATCTATGTGAGTTTCCATGCGTATTTTTTAAGAAAATTTCCTTTATTGATTTTTCTTTTATCTTTTAGTTGGAAACAAGAGATTATTTTTCGGGTGTTTAAGGTAGAAAACTACTTATAACATGTATGCATATGTACATAAATTTATGTGTTGTAACAAAACTTAATTCTCCAGGAGGATATATAAGTGCAAAAAAGCATTAGAATTTATAAGTTCAAAGAAGTACAATTATCCTTGATAAAATTGAAACATCCAACAATTATTAAGTCAACTACACATTCGCCATCTTCTAACACTACCAAACTTGTTTAAAATTTTCAAAATTCAATCAAAGTGCATGTAATTACAATGTAACTTTTGAATTTCCAATTTTTCAACCAACCATATATTATTAACCAAATATAAAAAACATACAAGTTAAAATAAAGTAGTTTCCTTTAAATATTTCATCTCCTTTGCACTCTAAGCATATTACAAATTGTACATGAGTTTAGGATTTAGTTAAAGTTTAGAGTCAATAACTCTTTGATAACCTCTAAGAATCAATTTATTGTCATCAAATAATTCGAAGACAAGTTCAAATTTCATAAGACTATATTTTCCCTTGTCAAACTACAAACATATATGGAAGAAAAATATAAGAAAAAATAAAAATTAAAAAGAGGAGACAAAAATTATCCAAAGCAACTCCAACAAAAGATGCTTTGAAAATTCCCTTCACTGGAATGTATAAACTCAAGTTACCATGCAAAGAAGAACGAGTAGTTTTTAGCTTCAAAGGGAAGAAAGAAAGGAAGTCATAGAAAAAGAAAAAAAGAAAGAAAAAGAAAACAAGGAAGGAGCCTATTACTTAGTAAAAAGGAATGAGTTGTTATTTACTCATCTATTTACAACCCCTGCCAACAAAGTTCACCCCTCCGTTCCATATTTTCTTGAAAAAAAAAAGTCCAAAAAACGACAAGTTTGTTTACTGTTTATTGTTTTCTCACAGAAGAAGTATTCTCATCCCCCATTTAAACACACTACCCTTTTAAAAATATATAAAATAATTCACAAGATATAATTTATTATATGTTAAATATATCAATAAATAATTTAGAGCTTAAATGTAAAATCCTAGAAAATAGTATTTAAGAAGTCACAGTAGTTTTTAAAAATAGTGAGATTCGATTATTTTAATATTAAAAGGTTTTAGTATAAATAGAATTGTTATAAATGAGTTTCATTATTTTAAAACACATCATCTCTTTATAAACCACTTTTCTAGAACTCTTTGACTTCTCTCTAAAAGTTCTGTCTTTCCGGTCGTCTGATTGAAGAACCGAGACAATAGGATTGATCTTCTCGGTGAGCTCTTCAATTTGGACCAATCAGTTTTTTCGTTCGTGTAAGTTAAGTTTCCGCTGTCTTTTTGGTTTTTTTCTGTTTTCTACTGCATATAAGCCCTCTTCCGCTTGCATGTGCCATTTTATTTATCAATATGAGTCTCTAATGATCAATGATCATAATGATATGTCCTAATCATTCTTGTGATGTTTCTATGTGTAGATAGAGCATCCTGTGGAGTTAGATGTGTTTGACGTTTATAGAGTTGTTTAAGCAGGATACCAGGTAACGGAAACTAATGTCTATTATGTCTCACAAACTTGTTAGGAATGTTATTATATGATATTCTGTAATTAATTGACTAATGTGTTTGATATGTGAATTGAGTTGTGATGTTTGAAAACGATAAATACTTAGGTTTTATATGTTGTTTGAGAATAATCGTATGCTATGGGTGCAATTGGATGCAATTCGTGTGAATATTTTGATAGAATTAATGTTTGATACTCGAATGGTCTTTGGTGAAGGTTTTGGAGTTGTATGGATTAGTTGACTAGGTATAATTTTGCTTAAATCAGTTTCTGTAGAATTATGTAGATTTGCTTACTTGTTGGGCGAGCCTACTCGTTGGGCGAATGAGTTGATCGGTAGATTTATGTTTGCTTACTCGCTGGGCGAGCCTACTCGCTGGGCGAATGAGTTGATCTGCAGAATTATGCAGAACACTAATTTGCAGAATTATGCAGATTCGCATACTCACTGGGCGAGTGCTACTCGCTAGGCTAGCATGGGCCAGTGGCTGGGCTAGTGCTACCTGCTGGGCGAATTTTCAAGTCAGGAACTTCCAGACCTGTACCAATGGTTGGGCGAGTGGTACTAGCTGGGCGAGAATGGGCCAGTGGCTAGGCGAGTGCTACTAGTTGGGCGAGTGAGTCAGAACTTGAAACTTGTATTTTTGAGTTAAATTGGGTGGTATTTTAGTTATCATAAAAGCTTTGTAATTATTATGAATGATGAGTATATTGTATGAGATTGTTTATATGAGACTGAGTTAAGATTGGTTGATGCTAACCCAATGAGGATTAGTAGTGATTGTGGTAGTATATGCATTGAGGTAAGGATTGTCTTGGCAGTTATCCTGACGCTGTAATAACCATTCAAATTCTCAAGTAGAGAGATTGGGTATGTGATAAAAGGAGCAGGAGGTCCTTGCCTAGGTGTTTTTCCTTGACCATAGGTGTTAACGGACTTACCTTGTATGTGGTAGAGTTTTCACTCTTAATATGTCGCTCTGCAGAGCATGAGATGCCACTAGAAGTGCAGAACTGACTGGATCCGACCTTAATGCATGTATCCGAATTAGTTGAGTTGTAGTTTATAAATATATGTATGTGAATATTTGTTTGTCTGTAGTTGTTAGATATATCAATATTATATGGTTTAAGAAAATTCTTTAAAAGTCATTAGCTTACCCTTTTCTGTGTTTCTGTCTTGTGTTGTATGTTTTCCTTTTGCGATGATCACCTATTTGGTGGGAGCAGTGGTGATTGCAGTTTTAGAGGCACCTCTAGAGGTTGAGGAGCCATCTTTTAGGTTGAAGGAGGTCTCAATGGGAAGTTGTTGTGAGTGGTTAGCTTGTGTTTAGAGTTGGAAATGTTTGATATGTATAGTTGATATATTTATATAGTCTAATCATTTGTAAGACTATATTAATATACTTTATACATTTGTTTATCTGTTTTGAACACTAAGATGAAATATCCTATTTTATTAATTTTAAACTGCTAAAATTGGTATGTTACATTAAACATAATTTAGTTATTTATATTATCACATAAAAATAACTTTATTTATTGATAAAAAATTCCAATAACATACTGAAAAACGAAAACAACAAGTATAAAAAAGAAAAAATAATGATCTTTCTGGTAACTTATAAAAAAAAAGTTGTTCATCGAAGATAATTTTAGTATATACTTGAACATCTATAAGTTTTGTTGAATTGTACAAGTAATACAACATTGATGTAATTTAATATAAATACATACAAACACATACACTCCTATATGTAGATTAATGAAAGAAAATAAGAAAAAGTTAACAAAAACCTAAACTTGAGTAGACATAGAATGCGATTTTGAAGATATTTCCCGTGTAGTGCAAGAGAAAGAAAAGGTTTGAGTTTCATTCCCTTTTGTTTTAATGGGGAAGAATAAAGCAGAAGAGTGCATAACGCATAGATCCAATTCCATCTCTATCTGTCTCATCATAGATGAATATGGGCAATCATGTGTATGTGGAGTCAATTATGGAACAAATTCTTAGGGTACCAAAAATCGTATACAACCCAAATGAGCAAAAATTAAGTTCATTGATTCCCAAAAAGAATTTCAACAGCTTCAAAAAAACAACTTTGGATAGAATCTAATCCCCACTTTATAGCTTTCCACTAATCATTATGTGCTTCTTTTAAACTTGGATTAGATTTTGTAATTAAGAAGCCGCCAAAGTCACATGAAAGACATGAAAATATCTAACTATTAATATCGTTCTTGTGATGTTTTTGGCAATAACTTGAGTTTTAGCGTTAGAACATAGAAATGGTGGTGGTGGTGTCTCTTTCTGCCGTGGTACCTCGTGTGATGATAAAGAAAAAGAGGAAAAGAAACCAGAAAAGGCCAAAAAAGAAGAAAAGGTAGAGAGGTACACAACAGGGGCACGCATTTAATTCAAATCTCCCCAAAATTAAAGTTTATATTAAAAGGTACTCTCTGTATGTGTGGAGTGAAACAAACACACGTGAGCACTGAATCCATTTTTTTTCTTACTTTACTTGTTTATTCATTTTTTTTATATATATTTTTTTCTTTTAAAAATTAAGTTTCCTTCTATTGAAGTATTATGCATGACTTAAATATTTATGAAAGTAAATAAAGGGAGAGATTTAAGCCTTTTTTCTAAAAAAAAAAATAAATTAACAAGGAGATATGAAAGGCAAGTTAGATACCTTATTGTAAGCTTTTAAAGGAAGCTTTTAACAACTACTAAATAAATAATCAATTATCAATTATGGTAAACAGTTATTAGTCTCGTATACATGTATAAATTAAAAATACGAAAAATTAATATCATGTCTTTTTTGTGTGTGATCGATGGTAGAACAAAAATAAATTTATCCAGCATTGATTACTTTTATATATAACAATTTATGTAATTTTTTCTAAAAACGCAACACTTTGGCCCAAAGTTGTACTTTTCAAACGGCCCAAATGTATTTATATTACACCCATTGGTATGCCCATAAACAAGAAGATTCCACCATGGACATTGCTTCCTGCACTGCGTGCGCCGCACTCCCATAATCTCTGAAATACCTATTGTACCCCCAAAAGAAATAAATCAAAAGAAAACAAGATCCTATAAATTTTTGAATTACATAATCTGAAATTAAAAAATATTATATTTTTATATTCTAAATCAAATATTCTAAAATATAAATTTTACAATATATTTTATACAGTCATAATATAAATTTATATTTTAAATTATATAATTTGAGATATTAATTTTATAATATATTTCAAATTATAAAATTCATATTATAAAATTTAATATTTCAAATTATATAATTTGAATATAAAATTTTACAATCTAATAATATAGGACGCAACAACTCTATTTTCCTTTTCATATCATTGTTTTTGGAGGTAATAACAATGTTTATTTTTAGATAGCTCACTGTTAATATCATTTCCTTAAACCTATTAATAAAAAATCATGTGGTGCATTAAGAAAACAAGAGGATGAAGGAAAGAATGATCTCAATTTCAACCCAATAAAAGAACAGAAGGAAAATATTGTTTTTGAAGCTTAAATAAAATCTATGTTTTACAGGTTGATTTATCTGTCCTTTTACTTGTACCAACACAAAATAATTAGTTGTACTGGTAAAAATATGCTTTGAATGATTTATTTTTATAATAAATGTTTAATATATTATTAGTTAATTGATTAAGTTCTTTTATATAGTTGATTATACCTCATTTATGTTGAGCTTTCTTTGCTCTTCCCTATTCATCAAAGGAGGTTTTCTACCTTGCTTTTCAATATTTCATGTCTCATTTTTAAAGTTTCATTGCATTTACGTGCTCCCCCTCTTTTCTTCTTCAAAAACAAATCATCACATAGTCCTAAGTTTCCAGTAATAAGACTTGGATCTTTGAAAGGTAAGCTTTATCTTAAAGTATGTGGAAATACTCTTTATCACCAGAATTTCTATAATTGTTACCATTTCTAATCTTGTAAAATGTTGACAAGTAGATATTCCCATACACATTTCTTAAATTTGATTCTCAGGTCCAAATTAACAAAAAGTTATGAATAATTAAAATGAAAATTGAAGAAAGTTATAAATTATGAACAAGCAAAAGACTAAAAATATGTAAAACACAACTTGGAAATAAAAATTACAAACAATTAAAGTAGTGAAAAAAAGAAAAGAAACAAAAATTACGAATTTCATAAAAAATAGATATCAAAACCACACCTAATCCTACAATTTATTATACATCTCGTGCTCTATTTTAAAGCTATTGAGAAGTGGAATTAGCGAAAGAAAGACACTGCATTAAGCATGTGTCCGAATTTAGAGAACTTGTGAGCATATATTCCAGAAAGAAACTTTTCACCATCAAGCCATGCCATGATACAAGTTTAACCTTTTTCCCATTGTTTGTGTTGTTTGAGTGGTGGTGAGAATTATTTGGTGAGTTTGGTGGGGTTCATCCTCAACTTCATGTCTTGGACCAACAACTCCTTAGTCACCTTTCCTTCTTTTCTATGTTTCGCATGCAATACCAACTATTCAAGATTAGACCAGTTGTTGTGAACTAGATTATTGAAAGCCTGGTTATTGGCTCTTAACCATTCAACATGCAATGATTTTAACACTTTCAAATTAATTTCAAATTTGTTTTTTAGCTCCATTAATGGAACTCGAAATTAAAATTCGTCCATATGCATTAACTTTAATATTTCTTAATTTTCAAACTTTCAAATGAATAGATATAATTTTATAATTAGATAATATTGATTTCTTTTACTTATTAAACTATATTTCATGTTGACATGTATGGTAGAACATGATAAATTGTGTAAGAAACTTAAATATCAACTTAAATGACGCATAAAAAAAAATTAATGTTATTACATTAAAAAAATTACATATATTTTAAAGATATCAAAAAGTTAATGTTATTACATTAAAAAAACTACATATATTCATTATTTTTAAAGTTTAAAGATATCAAGGTTTAAGAGGAAACCAATTTGAGTTTTGTGATCAAATATCCAAACTAAAAATATATTTAATCTAATTTTAAATTGAAGTGATGTGTGAAAGTTTCTTGTATAGGACAATATTAACTAGATACCATATTTTTGAGACATATTAACTAAATGTGTTGTAGGAGACAACATTGCACTCAACATGATTAACTTGTGCATGGTGTTCAAATGCCACGAGGTGTAGGATTATGTATTTCCATGTGCAGAAGGAAGATATGTAACACAACTATATCAAATTGGGCTGCTGCATGATTTCCTTTGAAAACGAAAAGAACATTTTCCATCGAGACATTGGAAGTTACAAAACCAAACTAACTAAACACATGAAAGAGAGAAAAAGAAAAGATTCCAGCACAAGAACCAGAACTATACATGGTTTTCACTGTATTTGATGTGATCAAGGCTCTCTGACACGGTTTTCATTCGCGGTCGCAACTCTGGGTCGAGTTCGGTGCAGTTCAGAGCAATATGAAATGCAGCAATGACTTGCTTTTTAGCATAAACTTCAGGGATGAGTGCTTGGTCAATGATATCAGACAGTGGCTGCTCCTCCCTGAACGCTTTCCTCACAAAACTCTCAAGAACTTTCTCATCATTTTCTGCTCCAAAATCTGGCATCCTACCCGTCAGAACTTCCAAAAGCACAATGCCAAATGAATACACATCACATTTCTGAGTGAACTTGCCACCAGCCATGCGCACCTCAGGTGCCAGGTAGTGGTTAAAGGAAGCTGCAACCTTTGAACTCATTGCAGTGGTTATAGAAGACTGGTTCAAGCTGTTCCGTTTTGGCGGACCCAAACCAAGGCGAGAAAGTCCAAAACCTGACACGTATGCATGGAGCTCATCGTCTAGTAAGATTTTTGTTGCCTTAATGTTGCCATGAATATATTTGCGACCACTGAACTCGTGTATATACGTCAAGCCCTTCGCTGCTTCTTGAACAATTTTTAACCTTGCTGCCCATGACAATGGTGGCAGTGAATTGGAAGGCCCACCTGCAACCATAAAACACCAAATACAAACAAGAAAATGCTTGAGAAAACTAAGTAGAAAGTGGAAACTGAAAATGATCTCACAACAACTATGAGATGAAAAAATGAGAAGCAAATCATCAATAATCACGTGAGATTTCGATTGTTTTATGTCGCAAACAATGCCAATGATCTTACCTAGATAACATTGCAGATGCTACTGTAGAGTCACAACAAATCCATTCTTTAACGTCAAATTTGATGGATAGTGACTTCATTGTTATAATGCTCAATACACATTACAGGTAAACAAAAATCCTTTTACTTTGAGGACCATCACACTACATGAAAGGCATAAGAAATCGGTAGAAGACAATAATCCATCGTGGTAAATCACTGCATTGGGACCGTGGTCCATGGGGTTTTCAATCACCAAAATGGCGTCATGCAAAAATATAAAGCATGATTACCTTTTTGCAGCTATCACTATTGGCACAAAACTAGGACCGTGAAGATATTATGGAAGAATGCTACTGAATGTTCACAAGAATTTCTAAATAACTGTCAGCTAATATAGGACATCAATTAAGAGAAATTGTAGCGAGAGAAAACTACAACACACTTTTTCGAATTTACTCTTTTATCATTGATTCAAGTTTAGTTTAGACAGTAAATGGAGAAAGGGACCCAATGGGCCATGCAAAAGTTATAACCACCGATGGAAAGTGTGTTGCCAGCATCACTCATAGCTATGATAGCAAGTATTCACCAGCATAAAGCAATAACTCTTCACGGACAAAATACACAAAAAAAGGGATTTTGGTTATCAAGAGCATAGGCACAATTCACAAAGGACACGATGACCATGGCCCCCAAAATATGTAGTGGAAATACGGAACACCACATAAAGGATAGAAAAAGAGAAGACACATGTGAAAGTAAAAAGTAGGAACAGGTTAGTGTTTCATCCACCAGCTCCTGCATATGTCCCAGTACAATCATCATGATGCTAATCACATGATCTTAAAATTGACTTTCGAAAAGGAGTAAAAATTAGAATTTAAAATCATCATCACATGGTGGCTATCACCAATTCAAAGTCGCACACTCAAAATATGTTAAGCATTGGCCTTATGCAACTACACTGCAGCAAATTTAAGCATACATACTAGTTCCATTTTAAGAACAGCAAGAAACGCCGCAAAATTACACGTGACTTCCACAATAACGCATCCAATAACATCATATATGATAATTAATTGCAGAATTAAAGCACCCCTAACGAATTTGAAAAAGAAAGACAAAGAATTGATACCGTGTAAAGCAGTGTGCAAGCTTCCATTGCGAATGAAATCGGTGATAAGCAGCTTCTCATCATGGGCATAATAATAAGCTCTCAACGGAACCACATTGGGGTGACGAACCCTTGCGATGGCCTCCACTTCAGACTCAAACTCCTTAAATCGCCACGTGGAATCACCCTCGCTGAGTCGCCGGACAGCCACAACATTCGCCGCCGCGGAAGACCCTCTTCCGACCCCAACCACCTTGTACACAATCCCACTCCTACTCTTCCCAACAACATACGCAGACGCCCTAAGCAAATCCTCCAACTCCAACTCAAACCCTTCATCCACCACAACAAATTTACCATCTTGCCCCTCGCCCGCATCCACCTCACCCTCGAACTTCTGCCCCCCCAATTTCCTCTCCTCGCCGCCGCCCCACCGACGCCGGAAAACCCATAAAGATAGAGAAACCGCTCCAACCGCGACTGAAAGCCCGGAGATGACTAGAACCGCGACGGAGCCGCCACCGTGTGGTTTCACTCTCTGGTCTGAGCCTTCGGGGTGGAGCGCATTGGGGTTCTGAGGGAAACCCTCTTCAGGGTTGGCGAAAATCCCAGGCTTTTGCGCTTCGGGGCACGCGGTTTGCAAGGGGAAGCCACAGAGTCCAGGGTTGCCAGAAAAAGCGGTGGGACCCTGGTTCAGCAGGGACCCCACCTGGGGTATTTTCCCGGTGAGGTTGTTGTTGCGGAGGTCGAGGCTCACAGCCACAGGCAGGTTAGCAAGGGTGGCCGGAATCCCGCCGGAGAAGAAGTTGAAAGAAAGATTGAGAGTTCCGGTGAGAGAAGTGAGATCGGAGAGGGTAGGAGGGAGGGAGCCGTTGAGATAGTTGGAGGAGAGGTCCAAATGGCGAAGGAACTTGAGGGAGAGAAAGTGCGAGGGAAGGGAACCGCAGAGCGAGTTGTGAGAGAGGTCGAGGACAATGAGGGTGGTGGCGTTGAAGAGAGAGGGGGGAATGACGTTGGAGAAGTTGTTGTACGGAAGACTCAATCTTTTGAGGGAGCTGAGAAATCCCAGTTCAGAGGGAATGTAACCGCTGAGGCCCTTGTCAGGGAGAGAGAGTTGGGTAACTCTGTCGCCGGTGCAGGACACGCCGGGCCAGTGGCATGCGGTGGCGTCGTTTTCTGACCAGGAGCTGAGGACGCCGGTGGGATCGGAGTCCACGGCGGCTTTCAAGGCCAGCAGGGAGAGCCCGTCGGAGTTGAGAGAGGCGGTTGGAGTAACGACGAAGAAGAGAAAGAGTGATATAAGAAGATGATGCATTGGCATTGTTGTTGGTTAGTGAAAGAGCATTAGTTGTTTATGGCAAGTAGTGAAGTACAGAAGAAGAAGAAGAAGAAGGTGAAGAAGAAGAAGAAGAATGAGAATTAGAATGGTGGAGGTTTTGAAATTGGTTTAGTTCTCGAGGTGGAGTTTGAATTTCTCTGACCGTCCTTGCTTCTACTTTAAATACCACTACTATATACGTCCTATACTACTCTAAAATACTTAAATAAATACTTGTGAAAGCCAAAATTTTGGGTATCATTATGTTCCAAGTGGGTTCAGTCAACTTTAGTCAATCTTGGTTCACAGTTCACAATAAGATAACAGAGTCCATCCAAAAAAACCATGCCACATTTGTTCTGTGGCTTGTTTACAATTGTGTTTGAAATGAACATGAGTGCCTGGTACTGTGTTTTAACTTTCCTTCAGAAAAATCTGAACTTGTATTTGGATAATAGTTTTACTTAAATGATAACAATTATAGCAAAGGGTTGAAATTTTGAAATGGAATACAAATATTTGCTTTTAATATGGCTTTTTTTATGTCAGAAAATGAGAGATGATGAGGAGTTATGTGTTTGTAGTTTAGTGTATTTTTTATCTGGTGTCAGAAGATCGTATAAACAAGGACACCACGCCTGTGACTCTGCTTTCACTTTTTTCAGTTGCAACCAAAAACGGGCCTACGCTGCTGCTACTACCGGCAAATCCATTTACGGGATTCAAACTACTATCCCATTTGATTAAGATTTTTTTTTTTAACTTAGTTTCTGTCCTTCAAATGATTTTAATGAAGCTAAAATCAAAATCTGCTTGTTCACGCTGTACAATCAATCACATGTCTGAATACAAATTATTATTATTTTTAATTATTCTCTCACTTTTTATCATCAAATTGATGAATTAAATGAAACTTCATAAATTCATTCATTTAATTAATAACAATAATATATTTAATTCATCCTTTCTCTATACATGAGAATCCGTTGCTTATTTTATGTGATTGATTACATGGGCCAAGCTGTGAACAATTTTATTGATATAGATTTGAATTACATGTTTACTGGACCGCATAAAATAATTGGTGATTGGTACGCTAAACAAGGTTTGTTGTTTGAACACTATTGGACTGGCCCACTTATGTTTTTTAAATTCAATGATGTGTACAGTAGATTTATGACTTATTAAAATACGTTTGATTAATCATGAATATTATTGAATGTGTTTATACCTTAGGAACTAATGGTTTTTATGTTGAATTTTGAAAAGAGTGTTCTCGAAAACATTTAATTAATTTAGAAATAATTTATGTTGAGAAGTTATGAAACAACTTCTTTGTACACCTTCACTGAACCTTTCTTTGAACAACTTCTTTATCTTTAATTCGTTGCTTATATATTTTTTTTTTCTAACTAATCATTATTTAAAAAAACTGTTATTATTCATAAACCATCACAATTATCTTTGTCTTGTTCATTTTCTCATATGCAGTGATTGTTCAGAGTTCACACTACATTACATATGAAGTAAATCCAAAAATGTAAGCATCTGAAATCTGTGGCCAATGAGACATCGTACCTAAGTTTGGAATGAATATTTTTGTTTTGATTATCATATACCTGTTATTCATATCTTAGCATACCAGCCATTTTTCAAGATTCGTCCTCTAATGTACAACACACCTAAACAATCCAATGTCTCACCTATCATTGCCTTACCCACAAAGATATATAAACTTATTTTTATAATTTATTGACTATTTTTTTCGTATTCATCATTTATGCTCAATAGAATTTATGTTTGTAGGAAATTACTATGAAGAGTCTCTTTAAGGTGTGTTGTAACAGGTGTAATGAATGAGAAAAACGTGGCACCAAATTCAGTTAAAGGAAAAAGAAAGAAGAAAGAGATTATAAGGCTGAAAGATTAATGATTAATGGTGTTGAGTTAGTTGGAGTTGAACATTCTTTCTGAATTTTTTCTATTTGAATTTATGCTCTCTTTTTATCCTTATCTGACACTCTTCTCACTCATTCTAAGATGACCTTACGACATTTCATCAATCACTTGGAGTGCTTTTGTTTCCATTATTAATACGATTTTAATTACCACTTGTATTAGACATGTATATGGATTTCTTTCTTCACGGTTGAATATTAATTCATCTTGAGGTTATATTGTTTCATTGGGTTGTTTTTTTTTAGAGTTATTTCTGATTAATTGGTGTGTTTTCATTGAGCTTCCATCGCTGAGAACACCAAGCTAAAGGATTTGGATTTGCAATCGGAAATTCGCACGCATTCGGACGACATTCGTCGTATCGGTCAAATGATGAATTTTTGTTATCAAGAACAGAATGACAAGCTATTGCAACTACAAACTTTAATGGAGCAAATTCAGTTGGCTATGAATCAACTATTACGGAATGTTTCCCAACCTTTCTGGAAGTGTTGTGAACAATGTTGAAATTGTTGATAATAGTTATAGGGGTGTTGCAAACAACTCGGCAATCAAGGAAATTTCAATTGGATTTCCTCATTTTGATGGATCACTACCCTCTGGAATGGATCTTCAAAGTCGAAAAATTCTTCACACACCACAATACCCCTGATGCAACGAGAGTTGACATTATTGTGATGCATTTCGAGAAGGATGTAGTGTCATGGTTCCAAATGTCGTAGAAATTATCTATGGTTTCTAATTGGTCGGAGTTGACTAGAGCCTTAGAATCTCAATTCGGTCCTTCACCATTTGATTTTCCCATGGCTAAGCTCTTCAAACTTCAACAAACAGGTTCGTGGCTAATTATTATTTGAAGTTCATGCTTCTAGCTAATAGATCATTGGGATTAACTAATGTGGCTCTTTTGAATTGTTTTCTGGGTGGTTTGAACCCTGAAATTAGATGGGATGTGGTTGCTATGTGCCCTCCAACATTGTTGCGTGTTGTGGCTTCGGCTAAACTGTTTGACGAAAAATATATTCATGTTTCAAAACCACTTATAAATTCATATATTCCGAAATATATTCTGAAATACACTCAACTTTCACATACTTCAATCCCTATGATTACTCCATTGAAAGCACAGAATAAATACACATTGCCACCGCTGTTGCGTACTCCACCAGGCCCTCCCGTACGATCCCCAAGTGTGAAGAAAATTATCCCTGCAGAAATGAAATTCAGAAGGGAAAAGGACCTATGTTATTTCTGTGATGAAATGTTCTTATTTAACCATAAATGTCCTAACCGACAATTTTTGTTGTTGCAAATAGAAGATGTTAATGAAGAAACGCCTACTCTAGAGTTGAATCAAGGTGCCTAGGAAGGTGAGCTAATGCAAATCGAAGATCACCATCTTTCTTTAAATGCTTCTAAAGGTGGCATGGGTGTTGATACTATTTGATTCAGGGCATATATCGACAAATTACCTGTGACTGTTATGATTGATGGTGGTAGCTCAGATAATGGTCGAAAATGGTAATTATATGTTAGCTGAAGGCATGATAAAACAGTTGAAGGTACAAGCTCAAGGAAATATATTCAAGTTACCAATATTTTTGCTTCCTATATATGATGCAGATCTCATTCTAGGAGCCAGCTGGTTAAAAAAAATTGGTTCTCACATTGCTGATTATGATAAATTACAATTGAAATTCTTGTTCAATGGTAAATTCACAACTTTATAGGGACATTGTGAGATGCTTTCAGAACTTGCATAATTACATTACATAAGACGAATGGTGGCTACAAATTCCATTGCTGAAGTTTATAGTATGCAGTTGGTAAAAGCAAATGTTACCATGGAGCCTGAATTAGCATTGTTATTTCACACTTACAATGACGTGTTTGATACTCCCATTCTCTTACCTCCTCCCAGGTCACATGATCATCATATTCCTTTACTAGAAGCTTATCAACCTGTTAAGGTTAAACCATTCGGATACCCATACCCTTAGAGTCAGAAAGAAGAAATTGAAGTTGGTGTCAATGTTGTTAGAGGACAACATACAACCCAGTAAAATCCCTTCTCTTCTCCCATCACCTTGGTGAAGAAAAAATATGGCTCATGGAGAATTTGTACAGATTATAGGGCTCTCAATGCAAACATTATCAAAGACAATTTTCCTATTCCGACTGTGGATGAATTAATTGATGAGCTTTTTGGAGCTTCTTTCTTTTCTAAATTAGATTTCAAGTCAGGGTACCATTAAATTTTGTTAAAACTAGAGGATAGACATAAGACTACCTTTAGGGCTCATCATGGTCATTATGAGTGGCTCGTTATGCCATTTGGATTGACAAATGCTCCTACCACTTTTCAAAGTCTTATGAATGATATTTTTAAGAAATTTTAAGAAGATTTGTTCTAGTCTTCTTTGATGATCTCTTAAAATATAGCGCTACATGGAAAGATCACCTACAATATTTGGAGGTGGTTTTGCGTATGTTAAAAAAGCACCGGTTGTTTGCAAAATTTTCTAAATGTTGTTTTGGAGTACAACAAATTGACTACCTGAGTCATACTCTTTCAGGTTAAGGTATAGCTATGGATGCAGAGAAATTAGAAGCTGTTAAACAATAACTGGAGTCTAGTAACTTGAAGCAATTGCGCGAATTTTTAGGACTCACGGGATATTACAAAAGATTTGTTAAGTCTTATGCTACTATTGTAGCCTGTTAACATATTTGTTAAAAACATATTCTTTATTTGTTTTTTGAGTTTGGTCAACTCCGTAGGTGCTATTCTATATGGAGCAACAATTACTGAACGTGCTCCTGAAATCAGATTAATAGTGAAGTCTACATCCCTACTCGACAGTAATCTCGCCACTTTATCTGGAAATACATCTGCATACTCCTCTACCACCAGTATACACTTGATTTGTTCTTTTACACTCTTCTTTTCTACCTGAGCTACCATCATGAAACAAGTAGCACTTTCTCTCACTTCATTCTTTACCTCCTAAGTTGAGATTAACTTCAACCCACCTGAAAATATCACTCTTTGTCGTCCACAGTCCATAACAATATGATTGATAGATAACTTTTTTATTCTTTATTATATTTAATTTCAGATTTTATTATTAGTTAACATTAAATTTTATGATTTATAAAAAAAATTAATTTAATTTTCATCTATTTCTCATATATTATACATAATTTAAAAAAAATCAAAATGTTATACTAAATTTAAAAATTTTCAAAATTTTTAATTACATATAACTAAAAAAAATCAAAATTTGGGAGATTATAATCCGTCTCTTCTTATACTCCGCCACTGATTATATATAATCATAATCATCCTTTTGCAATACTTAAAAATAAAAATACATTAAAATGATAATAACCTTAATTAAACTTAAAAAAATAAAAAAGATAATATTTTTAATTCTAACTCTTTTCTTTATCACCGTCAAAGATATATTTATATAGAAATATTCTTCAGACGTTAATCCAACTATCATCGTATGCTAATCTTATAATTAATATCATATGCCAAAAAAGGACTTTTGAAATGAATTTGTTTAGGTCTACATGTTTTTACTTTGAAAATAGTAGTAAAATCATATTATATAACTTAATATTATTGTTTTTTTACTAAATACCAGGGTTAAGTATATTTGGATTTCAGTTTTCGTAGATTAATGTATCTAACGTATTTTACATTTTTCAATTTTATTAAAAACAAAATTCATCTCAAATTCAATTTATTTAAACTTTGTAATTGTAATAAACTATTTACTGTAATTTTAATGAAGTTTAACTCAAACTAACTTCTTAACTGAAATTTAATCATGTCAACATGAAAAAAAAATGATGTTTTTCACCTCAAAATAGTTCTAAAAAATTTCCTCACATGAAAATGAAACATATTTTGTTTATTATATGAAATGACACAAAGTTCTATTGTCTAGGCTTTTAAGCCAGCGTGGGTTGGCATCATAAATTGTTATTTGAGTTGTTTCTCATTGGTAGTTATGTGTGGCTAACCTTATTAATACAGGGTTTCTTATAATATATTGCCGAAAAAAATGTTGTTAATATTATAATGTTGCTGTGTCAATACAAAATTTTAAATTGATTAGTTTTGTGGTGTTCATACCTAACAATTTGTTTAATGATTATTCGTTGAAGAAAGATGAAGAATGATGAAGCCAGAGCACCATTAATGGTTGGAAATCTGAAAGTTCAAACCTCAATAAGAATTAACGTAGGTTCGAATTGGATTTACCTTGATTTGCGATTTTTCTTTCTCTGCATGTATATATAATATTGTTTATATCTACTTACTTTTTTTTAACTCTTTAAATATGTTCTCCTACATGAGTGTAAAAATTCAAACAAAAAAAATCCATTGAAAAATGTTGTTTAAAAAATTGTAACTAAAACAAACAGGTAATGTGCAACTTGTCGTGTGCAGGCTTCACCACTTCGTCCGTGTTCAGTGTTCCAACAAGGGAACAACTCAAACGTTGTCAACTGTTTGTTGAGGTTTCATCAGCTTCTTCCAATCAATATACTCGACCTATCTCTCCTTGCTTCTCTGTTAATTAATAATGGGTTTGGAGTTGTTCTTTTGGCTTATCATTTGTTTCCCTTTCCACATAGCTTTTTTAGCCTCAACGTTCTACCAGGTATTCATTTAACTTTTCTTTTTCTTTCCATTTCAACCTTTTTTCTTTGCCTGAGCTCGTTATTTAATTCCAATGTGATTGAACTGTCAGAGAGGATTCATGTTCAGATTGATTTTTAGCTTCGATGAATCTAAACATGTTTTTTCTTTCTTTTTTGGGTTGAAGGTTTTGATGCTGACTGACTTAGAAGCCGATTTTATCAACCCATATGATGCTTCATCAAGGATTAATTACTTCATCGTTCCTGAGTTTATTGGGCAGGGATTGTTGTGCGCTTTCTGCCTTTTAACAGGTCACTGGATCATGTTTTTGATGACGGTTCCTGTTACATGCTACCATGTGATGCTGTAAGTAGTAAATTTTATACAAAAGGTGAACAATGTGCTGCTCAAGTTACATGAAAGCATTACATGATTTCTCCCCTTTTCAAGTTTTGATTCCCCTTGTCAATTATGATTCCCCTTTATTATAGATTTGCTAAAGTGGATTTTTTGGTGGTGGTAGTCTAAGATTAATGTTTTCCTTGCTGTGAGAATCTTCCATCTAATAGCCTATTCTTCTGGTTTGAATTTTCGTCTTTTTTGCTTTTATAAATCACAAGCCTGCATCTACTTTGTTTTGGGGGCATAAAGGGAGTGATGAACTAAGGAAAGCTAAAATTTGAAGGCTTGAGGCTTAGATGCTTTCATAAATAATAAGTAACTGATAAAGAAATTCCGTGTCACTAAAGGAGTCCTCTCTGTTTGTTTATTTTTCATTGCTCGTGATCTAAAGAAAGTTGTATGCAACAAATTTTCATTTAAGAATATGGATCAATTCAACTTTATTTTCCTGTATTGTTATATAATTGATATTAAAAAATTGCAAAATTTAAAAACACTGCAGCAGCTATTCATGCCGATTGATTTTATTTCACCATCGTGATTTCTGGTGGAATGAATTCCAGGAACAGTGGTTTTTTACTGTCGCTGCCAGTATCTTGAACTTAATGGTTTATCTTCTCTGAATGCCATCAAGATATTTGTTTGTTTATATTGAGGTTTATTGTTCAATTACTTGGCATATTAGATTGTGTTCTTGAGGTTTGAATTTATTATAGGGTATTTGGTTGTGCCAATAAAAGGAACTTGTGGTGACTAGTTTTGTGTTTGAACAGTTCTGACTTATATTGTATATTTACAATTACTGTGAATATATTTGGGTCGCAGTAAATATTGAACTAATGTGCACATACTTTGTTCTGAACTCCCATACAAGGCTTAGAACATAAACTTGTATGTTCTCTTTCAGTTCATTATTTTTCCATTTCAATGATTCAGGTACATGAAACAGCAGCATCTCATCGATGTTACTGAAGTGTTTAGAGTACTTAACTCTGAGAAGAAATTTCGCTTGGCCAAACTTGCGTATTACTTAACAATCATCATTATAACTGTCTTCAGGTTAGTTTGTGCTGCCCTTAAAATAACATATGCTTATCTGCCATATTTTTGTGTTTTATATTCTCACTGCTTAATATTATGTCTATTTAGTTTTCTGATTAATGTGATGCATTGAGATTGTGTTAGGCAAGCCTGCCTGGTTTCTATTACTGTTAGCTGAGGTCTTAGAGTTAATTATTATTATTGAGAGAAGATTGGAGGTATTCTGTTATTAATGACTGGATAGGTCTACATAGTGAGAGAATATTGAAGTTTTCTGTTTAGTTTGTGATCGGGTTTTGGACGAAGGATCTCAGGCTTTCAAAATTCTTACAGCAACTACTGGTATTCATTATTAATTTCACAAACTGCGTTTTTTACTCATCCAATGCCAAGAGATATCTCATCATTTCACTAGTTCTTTAACTGATCTCTGAACCGGTAATGATCACATTCATAATTCAGGAAGCATATTATTTTACAATTATAAGGATAGTTATTTGGGCCACTGTTCTAGGATTCAGTAAGCATATTGTAACAAAAAACTTTTCCATAATGCATTCTTGGCAGTATTCAATAGGTCTCATAGAGACAGCAACTGCTTGAAATAGAAGTTATGGAGTAGGAACTTACTGTAAATGTTTTCCTATGCAGTAATTCATTATGCCTTTTTGGGCTACTTCATAAAGACTCGGTTCGTTAATATCCTATTTTATACATGTATCTTCACATCTACTCTGGTTTGAAAGGATACTTGTCAAGACAGATTATCTAACTATAGCTGGGTTTAAGTTTAATACTTGATTTGGGCACATACATGACATAGCAGTCCTTGTGAAGTGGTATTCTTCATATCTTTAGTTTTAGTCTGCGATATCGTGTAGTTTTAGTTAGTTTAGATTGCGGTGCTGCAATGGATTTCATCATAAACAATATGGAACTCCTATTATTGATCTTTAAACGTGTGTTTTCATTCAGGTGATATCATACGATAACCTTGAACTTTGCCTCCTACTGTACTCCACCTCTGTATCTAAACTTTAGGAACTGAAATTAGAGTTTTCACTGTATTAAAGTATGTGCTTATACACCATTAACTGAGTGGAACTCAAAGATCTTTGCTGCCATATTAATGTGTTCGTGAGCAAAGGATCCTTTTAGGAGGTTAAGCGACTTGTGTTAGATTGGGGAAGATGAACAGTATTATGCCTCGATTATAACCATTCCAAGCTCTGAAGTATTGGGTTGCAGGGAAAGTACCTAGCATGTTCACTTGCCTTCTTGTTCTTTCAGATTTGATGAGTGTTCTTTCCCTTTTATCCTGTCACAAAAATAAAATGATTTTTTTTTTAAGTTGGGTTTGGTAGGCGATGGAAGGGAAGAAAACATATTTTATTTTCAAATTAAAAAACTTATTTATAAAAATAGAAAAGAGATTAATACATGAAGTTTATGCTAATCAAAAAATATTAATTGGAAATGGAAAATTCGCCCCCCCGTCCACCATAAGCAACACTTTTCTTGACTCTATTTATCATTTTCCTCAAGGAACCTGAAGTAAACTTTTATCTCAACTTTCCATTTGCAGGCTTGTATTGATGCTTGTCAACTATTTAGATTCTGAAGATGAATGATGTGCACAAACCTTTGAATTCCCACTACCGACTTCACTGTGGTTTAAGGTGGTGCTTCTTTTTCGTCTTATCCTTTTTTTTTTGTTATTAATTCTTTTATGAAGGTGTGATTGAGTTCCATAGCATAGGATTTAGAACATAAATTCACAGCTCTAAGAAACAGAAATCCGTCACTAATTTGAACGAGTATTGCCATCTAAGGTATGTCTGTAATTATTTGAATCCTGTTAGTCATTCTCTCTTGAAATAGCTTACCAACTAATTTTTATGGTAACTGATAATTAAGGAATTAGAAGATGGTATTTGGGGTGATTTGAACATTGAATATTATTTCCTCAGAATGTTACAACTTGTTATAAAATACCAACACCCGGTGTAAATTTAGCATGAACTATTTATTATGAAAAAGGTGAGTTGTAATTATTGTCATGTCCACGGTGCTTGTGTTTATTTTTTGGTTTAATTACGCGGATGATATCCACTTTGGTACATGTGTGTCAATCTGGTACCCGCTTTTAAAAAAGTGTCAATTGCATCCCAACTTTAGAAAAAGTGCTTCAATTAAGTCCTTTTCAGACGAAGTTAGTCAACGTGCCACGTGTCGGTCTGTGGTTTTTTAATTTTTTTTAATTTTTTGAAAAATAAAAATAAAAATGTCACGTGTCAGGTCCCTGTGTTTGACACGTGGCATTGTCAGTGCCACGTGGCATTGTCAGTGCCACGTGGCATTGTCAGTGCCACGTGTCAGTGTCACTATCAGATGTCATTGTGTTGATTTCGATTTAGTCCCCATATATGTTTTTTTTGTTTCAATTTAGTACCTACTTATGTGTATCTGATTCAATCTTGACTAATTTTTTTTAATAATTAAAATCCATTTTTTTATAAAATTAAAAGTAATTAAGTATAAAATTTTTACAAAAATTAAGTATTTGATATTTATATTAAAATGTAGTGGTAAAAGTCATTTTATTAAGTCATTTTTAATAAAAAAAAATTAGTATAAGATTCAGACAAATAGAAATTTTGGTTTAAAATTAGTAAGAGACAATAATATTGTTCTATTTTGGAAAAAAATAATAATACTTAATAAAAAAGTAATTAATAAAGTAATATGTTAAAAAGTCATTTTTAATAAAAAAATGTTAGTAAAACATTATATACAAATAATAAATTTAGTCTAAAAAATATTAGTAAAATAATATAAATATTAGTACTTAATTTTGAAAAAATATTTATAGTTAATTATTTTTAATCTTAAAATAATGGATTACAAAAATAATTTTCTTATTAAAAAAGTTGGGACAAAATTGGATCAGATATACATAAGTGGGTACCAAATTGAAACAAAAAACATATATAGGGAATAAATCGAAATCAACACAATGACATCTGATAGTGACACTGACACGTGGCATTGCAATGCCACGTGGCACTGACAATGCCATGTGTCACACACAGGGACCTGACACGTGGCATTTTTATTATTTTTTTCAAAAAATTTAAAATTTTAATTTTTTAAAAAAAAATCAAAAAAATCACAGACTGACACGTGGCACGTTGACTAACGGCGTTAGTCAACTCCATCTGAAAGGGACCTAATTGAAGCACTTTTTCAAAAGTTGGGATGCAATTGACACTTTTTCAAAAGCGGGTACCAGATTGACACACCTGTACCAAAGTGGGTATCATCGGAGTAATTAAACCTTATTTTTTTTATTTGAAAGGCTAATTATTCATTTATGTAGAAAATGCATCTTAGTTATTTTAATTACAAGGAGGTCTAGAATTAGTGTGAGGAGAGATGTACATTAAATTTCAACTACATGATTGTGCCGCTTGAGTTATGCTCGTCACTAATATTTATCTTTGAACGTTTTTGGCTCTCAAGGAAGAGAATAATGTGTTGGTTGTGTTGGAGACACGATCACATACATGTTATGCTAAAAACTTGATTATTTTGAATAGATGTGAATGTTTTTAGTACCTCAATTTGGTATACTAATTATTTTTAGTCTTTAATAAAGTGTAGAAATTAGAGTACCAAAAATTACAATGGTTTTGGGTTTTAAAATATATCTACAAAAATTAGTCATGAAAAGTTATGATGGTCCTTTTATGTCTGATAATATGGTTGTTAATGGGACAGATGAACGATACATTACCATATGTTATATTTGAATTAATGAATTCGTCGCAAAATAAGACATGTATAGTTGAATATGTCAGTTTTTTTTTTTATTAATTCTTAATTTTGACAAAAAAAAATTGAGCAATAAAATTGTTTGGACGAGTGAGTGTTAAAATCATCTTATGCATTGACTGGGTTGGGTTTATGTAATGGGCCATGAGTTCTTTGGTTTGACAAGTAAGAATGTAAATTGTTTAGAGGACCGGTACCTACTTATTTGTTTTATGAACTAAAAAATAACTATGGTTTTTGGACAACTAATTTCCACATATTTTCTAGAAGGTCAAGAAAAAAATCGAGTCAAATAGAAAAATAAAAATATATTTAAACCCTTTTACTGTGGCGATAAATATATTTGGAAACAGTAAAACATGGAGCTAATGCTGCTGGTGTTTTTGAACCTGAGATATACTTGTCATGCCTGAGCCCAAAACATTGGTATGATAAATTGTTGTCGTGTTTTTTTTTTTCAATGTTCCAGATTGATCATTCCGAAACACTTTTTTTAGATTGTTCAATCTGTAACATATTCTGAATTGTGTTTCAGAAAAGTGTAAGATATATATGTTACAGAAAACTTGTTTTGGAACACTTTTTTACGTTGTGTAATCTGTAACATGCTCTGGATTGAAAAGTGTAAGATATATATGTTTCAGAAAATTGTTTTGGGAACACTTTTTCTGATTCTCCAATCAAGAACATGTTTTTGCATGACAAATTCCAAAAACATGTTCTGAAATGAATGTTTCAGAATAATGTAGAATATATATATATATATATATATATATATATATATATATATATATATATATATATATATATATATATATTGGAATATATATGTATATTCTGTATATACATTTCTTCTGTTGATAGTTTGAGAATAAATGAATGTTGGAGAAAGAGAAGGAGCAAACATTTTTTTATATGAAAGTGGGTTTCACAGTATTAAATATGGGAAGATGTGAAAGGGGAAAGAAACAAATGGTATTAAATGAAAAGATAGATAGTTGAGTGATCCTTGAAAATGACTGAAGGCAATAAGCATCTTGGGAGAGGGACATGGTTTTAGCAGAAACTTTTTTCCTTTATCAACCCATCTTATAACATTATTTCCACAATAATATTTTATTTTCACAACCATTTTTTTATACTTATTTAACACCATTTTTTTTTCTAAAAAATTATATATTTTATAATTAATTTACTTCTACATGTTAAATGGTTATGGATCAATTTTTTCCTAACATTATTCATTCATCATTGCCTCCACTCTTTTTATTTCAACCAACTTTTCATATCTTGACCCTACACAATTCCTCTGTCACCTTCACCAAAATGTTCGGTCATTTTCGTCTCTGACGGTTTTCCGATGTGGGACCTTTCCCATCAGTCTCCACCCATTTATTCTTCATACCTAAGTTTGGGGCTTTCAGGTAATTTCACCACAATCTTCCTTTTCGATTTCTGAAGAAATTCCACAACACTGTTTTGATTCTTCTGGAGTCCACTCAAATATCATAAATCTTCTCCCTAAAATACCACTCTGAACTTCTGTGTCATCTTCAACTTCAACGTCAAATTACAATTAAAGCTATCACTTTCTCTTTGCTACATAACAAATATATGTATTCATTAATGACAGACCGTAATAAATAGGTGTCAAAAGGCCTCCCGTTAATGTATCAAATTAATCACTACAAATATTTCAGAAATTAATTTGGTTACACCAATTTCCTTTAACATTTCTTAAATGATCATACTCTTATCATTTTTGGTTTTTAAATGAATATTTATCTCTGTTATGTTCCGGTGGTATAATGATTCTTGTATTTTTATTTTATTTTATTTTATTAATAAAATTATACAAAAAAAATCATTCTTTTTACTTTTTTTTCTATTTAAGGAGTATTTTTTCAAAAACACTACTGCCTGCCTCTTTATATAATTTCTTTTAAAATTTCAGATAATATTATTTTATTTTTCTGAATCTTATCTTTCTTTTTCGCTTAATTTTTACATAAAAGTAAAAACGAAAAAAAGTAATAATATATATTTATTTTATTTGAAAAATAATAAATACTTATTTACACGTTTACATAAAGTGAAAAAAAAACTAATATTTTTATATAATGGAAAATAATAATAAATGCATTATCCATCGAGTACTATGCATAAACTCATCCAAAATCAATTTATATATATATATATATATATATATATATATATATATATATATATATAATCTAATTATGATTCACCATCCATAAAGGGTGTACATCATATCATTATGAATATTAATATTAATCGTATATCTATCGAGTACGTATGACTAATATCACCTTTTATACATCATAGAGTCAATAACATGTATGAAAGCATATAATACACCATATTAATTATTACATTTTAACTTCTTGTCACTTAAGTAAATTTTTCTAACTTCAGCCATTTCTTCATTATTATTTGTTACTTAAGACATACAAGTTAGGATAGGATACGGGAAAACTCGTTACCTAACCATTAGGGGTGGGAATTAGGACCACGCCGTTGGACCAGTCCACGAAAAAAATGTGAGGCGGATCAGGGTAATAAGTCTGCAGGTCCGTAGTGGTCTGGCTTGCATAAGCCTGCAACTCGCGCGGATCAGCTCGCAAGTCCGCATAAAATTAAAAAAAAAATTTACACTTGTGTATATTAATTATTATTTTTATGTACTCTTGCATTAACGTTTCAAATTTTTGTATAACTGAAAAAGACAAGTATTATATATTTTTTAATGTGCTAAAATTTAAAGAATACATTGTGTATGTCATAGTATGAATATGATGAAAATGTTGAATTATCAATTTACCATCCAACTCCCCAAAGTCTTTACTTAATTTTGTGAACTTCTTAAAGTTTCTCAATTTTTAAACATTGAAAGTTTTATCATAAAAATTAAAAAAATTAAAAAAATTAAAAAAACTTAAAAAAAAGCGGGCCCACGGGCCAAGTGCGGGACGAGACAGGCCAATGGTTGTAGCCCGCATAAATTGTGCGGGCCGGCCTGCATTGTCACCCCTATAACCCATTAAGAAACTATCAAGTTGGGTTGGATTTGTACATTTTTATGTTAAATTCAATTCGGTTCAACTCATAATTGAGAATGTTAGATTGGGTTGAGACAATTTGATTAAATTTTTTAAAAAGTTTGTTTTCTTTTGTCAAATGTTTCAATTTAGTAACCTAATTAAAAAAAAAATAGCAATGTTTCCAAAAATTAATTCAAAACTTCAAGTAAGTAAAAAAAGTCAAGTCATAATAAGTTTGTTCAAACTAATTCAATGCCCGAAAAGAAAAAAAAAAGAACATAATGTATTTATAAAACAAGTATAAGAGTGAGTCTCAAGTTAGGTTTTGAGTCATCTATATAAAACACATCACCAAATTCAAATAAGGGTGGGCTAGTTTGGCTTGGATTAGGTTTGATTCAATCATAAATAAAACTTGATTAAATTAGATTAGATTATACTGGGTCGAGTTGAGTGATTGGCTGACATGACCCAATAAACATCCTTAGAAATATATGTTCCAATAATCAATCACTAAGTTTGTATTGCTTAAATATTCTAATCAACGCTTGAGCAACAATTATTATTGAAAAGTTCTAGACAACTATTTTATCAACTTTGATAACTTGAGAGTCCTAATCACATGTCATGCATTGTCAAACATTTAAAACACGTATACACCATCTTAACCATGTTGGCATCCAACTTAAGGCTTAAAACACAAGCCAAATTGCTAAAGCACCCTTTTTAATGCTTAAGTGATATGCTCTAAAAGAAAAGATGATCATCTTGGTCTTTCTCTCACTCAAGCTACAAACTAATGTTTGAGTCACATGAATTTGGATGAATTTTAGTGGAAGAATTTTGATGGATTTTAATGGACGAATTTTTGGTGTTCTTTTAAGGGATTTAGAGGTGAAAGTGAGTAGATTTTGAGATGAAATTGTTGTTAACTTTTGTAAGTGATTTGATTGATATGATAAATAATTTTTTTTAATACATTAAAATATAAAATTACTATTTTGTCCTTATTGGAAAAATTATATTATTATTATTATTAGCATAAACTCAAACATTATCGCATTTGTGCATATGTATTTTTTAAATATATATGATATTATAGTAGAAATTGATATAATTGTAATATCACTGAGTTAATATATAAAATAAATTTATATTTATTAAAAATCAAATAGAAAAAAAACTTTTAATGAATGAAAAAAAAACTGTTAGAATAGTTTTATAAAAAACATTTAAAATTGGTGTTAGTTTATAAAAAATAAATAAATAATTATATTATAGTGGATAAATTAAAATAAATATTGTGGAAAAAAAATTTCTCATCATATATAATTATAGATTATGATTAATAAAAAGTATAAACAAAATATATTATTAATAAAATAAAAGTAAAAGTAATTTTTCCTTAAATCTTCTCTCATGGTAACCGATTATAAAATCTCTTTACTTCTTTCACTTTTCTTCTGTATCTTCCCTCCCAAAATTCATTCCAGAATCACCTGTCTTCACCTATAACATCTTTTTCTTCATTTTCAGTCACTCATGTCTTCAACATCCTTCATTAGCACCACAATCGAGCACCAAAATTACCACCTTATAATCTTTGCATCGATTGAGAAAATGAAAGGTCAGTCATAAAAAAATACATTCATTAGCAGGGATTTTCAAATCGGTTCATATAAACACGAGATATCACTCGTTTCCGTAATTGTGAATCTACATGTGGATAATATCAAAGAAGTTAAAAAAGAAATTCATTTCCTATTTATATGTTAAAATTTTATTGGAAGACATCAACTAGAGATATGGTCAATTCATAATATATAAGTGAATACAATCTTTATCTTAAAAGTTGATTTTGTGAGATTGAGTTAGATTTAAACTCACTTTTAACATGATATCAGAGTCATTGTTTAAAAAAGTCATTCCTAACAAGATTTCTCATATGTAAAGAAGTGTAATTCTCACCTTAAAAATCAATTTTATGACTTTAAATTAGATTTAAAGTCCACTTCTAACCTATTTATTTACGTCAAGAAGCCGATAGCTGACATGTGAACAATAATCTACCATAATATAATTTTCTCTATGGGTGACGGTTGTTAAAATGTAAAAATTTGTAAGACAAAATTATGACCTATAAATCATAAATACGTCTAGTTATGTAACCAAAGTTTGATGATGTGTATCTGAGTTTTTATTTATTTTTGAAAAAAATGGTTTATTTGGGATTTTTTTTTCTTTAATTTTTACATTAAGAAATTTATATTTACAAAACTAATAATAAAATAAAAATTTTATTAAAAAAATTATAATAATATTTTGTTGTGGAAAATGTCCTTGTTATTAAGATGGTCCTCCTCCAGTAAAGTCTAACGGTTCACATCAATAAATTAGCAAAGAAAGAAACGACAACCTGAACCTGACATTGGAGAACAACACTTGCTGAGAAAGCTCCGCGTTGAGGATATAATTGTCGTGTCACATCAACTTGTTCAAAAACTTCAAAGAAAAACATATAAAAAAGAAGTGATGAATAATGGTTTAATAATATTATGGAACCAAATAATTAGTTACCCTTATTTACATTTTGAAAAGATTGTGAGTTCCAGTGGTCATATCTTTGGTCCACATCTTGCATGCTATTAGGTTTGGTGATAAAGTTTCAAATTCAATAATTGTTGACATGTAAAAGAAAGAATAATAATTCCCTTTGCTTGGTCAATTGTGAATTGATGAGTGTGACCTCTTTTCTAGTGACAAAGGTTGAAAACATTGTGAAATCTGAAAAAGTTAGGAAAAACTTTCTATTTTTTATGTTGGTTTTAAGTTTGGCTTCGACATTAGATCAGTGTTTAAAGGATGTGCTAATTTAGTAAAATAAAAGTTTGGTTAAGTTTTAAGTTTATTTTTAACAAATAAAATTAACTTTTTATTGGATATTTATTCGTATTTTTATTTTTTAATTAACTTTTTATAGTTTTTTTCTTAAAAAAATTGGATAATGTAAGTGTTATATTGTCTCGTCATATTACTTATTTATTTAAATAAAAAAAAGAATGTGATGTTTTAATAATTAACAAAAAAAGTTATTAAACTTTTTTTAGGTAGTTAATTTTTTTAATAAAGCTTCTACAATTTAAAATTTTTTTACAAATTTGATTTTATCTTCTCTTATCATATTTCTTTCTCTTTTAGTTGCAAAAAAGAAATATATTTAATAGAACATTTGATACGTCCAAACACTTTACAATTTATATATAAAATTTGTTTATCTAGTCAAGTAAATAAAACATCTAGAAACTTTCAAAATTATCCTACAAACTAAGATTTTTCTTGCTTACTAATGGAGCCAACCAACATTATGTTTACTAATCCAAGTTCAACACCATTGTTTAGAAAAAGATTGAATAAATTACAAAAAAAAAAACTCAAATACAATGATCTCATTGTCATAGAAATCCTTATGGTGTAGATGTATTAGTGTTTCTACTTTGATTTCCTTTCCAACCTAAAGGAGTAGACATATGATATTATGTATATTCCTTATATTTTATTGTTAGGCTTCTAGCGGCTCCTCTAAACTATATTTCATTCCTTGCTTAGTAAAACTCTTTTTTTCTAGAGAAAATATTTTTGTTTAACTCAAAACTTCTTGCAGTACTTTCCTGTATGCTTAAACGGTTTCTAACATAAATGAGATTAAGTCAGTACTTACTGTACAAAAAATGATTGTCCAAAAACATATGAAGTGTCATGATCATCCTGAATGCTTTGTTGTCTAACAAGAGCCAAGATGTTCGTCCATTTTACAGGAAATTTAAGCATTGGATTGGACATTAATGTCACTTTGAACATGAGAAAGGAACATTGGTTCGCTTATGTTTAATCCATAATCATACATTCAATTGTGTCATACAAAATATTTCTTGTGCATCTACTTTTTCTTACCTAAATATCACTATATTTCTATGATTCTATATTGTCCAAACGGTTAATTTTCTTTTTTAATGAATGATTGTGCAATAATGTTTGTGTTTTTATGTGTAGAATTTGAATATAAAGTATCAGGAAATTGTATGATTAACTTAGAATAGTCAACTAAGTTATAGTCCTTGATTACATGAAAGAAGAGTTATACTCCTTAACATTTGTTAGGTTGTGTGAAGGTGGAAATTTGTCAATGTTTTACTCATGTTCCTCCATATTATTTGGGATTCTTCTCAAAAAGAAACTTAAAGGCTTACACGAGAAAAAAATAAAAATAAAACAAAGAGCTAAGCTGAAATTAATTTGCATATAAAGTAATTTTTACAAGCTATTTCATATGAAGTTTTCAATTTTTATTTATTTATTTTAAGTTGTGCATCACCAAATTTCAACTTCTATACATATTATTTTTAGTTTTTATATTATTCAGTTTTATTATTATGTTATTAAAATAACGATAATTTAGTTTATAAACTAATTTTGATATTATAATATTAGATGATTATATAGATTATTTTCAAGGGCATAATTCAACTAAGTAAAATATTTAATCTTTTTAATAAATAAAATAACCACATATAATTTATAATTACTTTTAATATATTATGAACCATAACGTTCTTTTTTATTTTTTAAAACAATAATGTTTTTATTTACAGATATAATGTAAATACGTTTTACTCATAATTTTATTTTAGAATTATACATTCACCATTTTATGCTAAATAGTAAATACATTACTTTTTAAAATTGTGCATCTAAATCTTTTTAACTATTGTCTTAATTTAAAAGATTATTTATTTTCATGGAGGAATTCATATTTATACCCACTAATTTAAGTTTATAAAAAGTAACTACAATTCACCGATTTGTAAACAAAGTCATAGAATTTTAAATTAAATAATAAACTGCTGTTAAATTTGTTTGCTAATTTGATATGATCCAAGTAGTGCATGTGAATTTTTGAATGGGCCTTTACTACTGTATTAAGCCTTCAATTAAAAATATTAAATATTACTGGGCCTATGGGTCACGTGACACGTGGACTGCGCTCTTTAATCTTTTACCATGTTGATATTGTTTTTTGGGAACATTTGTTGATTTTACTGGAAAAAGAAGTTATTTTCGACTATGATGTACAACACTAAAATAAACTAGTTTTAATCATATAAATTTTATATAAATAAAATGTCTCCTAACTGTATAATTGTATAATTAATATTAACTATTTTCTGGTTTTACTTATTAGCTAAAGAAAAAATAAATATAACTAAATGAGCATTGGAGTGATGATGTCATATACGAGAACGTGTGTGAGTCATAAGAAGTGAATTCAGAATCATTTCATACTACATACGTAGTCGATTTTTCTCTGAATAAATTGGATAATTAAGTCTTGTAGATAAGAAAAAATAAATTTATATATATATATATATATATATATATATATATATATATCATTTTTTGGTAAGTCATATAAGAAAAAAATAAAGCTACAGAGGATATTAGGAAGTCATTTCCACCTCTGTTGGCTGGTAAGTCTTAATTTTTTAGGACGAAAATTTTATTTATTGGAAAGATTGTAAGTTTCTTTTTCTGTTTTAAAAAGGATTGGGCCAGCTTTGGTAATAGTTTTCAGGTAAGGGAAGTAGAGCTTTTGCATGTTTTTAAATATTTTGTTTGATATTGGTTTTGTTTCGTGTTCTTGATACTAGAATATTAGTTATGATTATGTGAAAATATATTGCTTGTGGTTTTGGTTTGATTTTTGGATTGCATGCAGTGGCGAAACATAACTATGACAGGGGAGCCACGGCTTCCCCACAAATTATTTTATTTTATTTTTTATATATTTTTAAAAAAATATTTATATATTATTATTTTATTTATATTAATGTAGTTTGAAAAAATATTTTTTAAAATTTAAAAATCACGTTTTCCCTATCTATTATAATTTGTTATACTTCTTTATTTGGTTTCTCTTTCTTTCATATCTCCATCTCTTTTGCTCCTCTTATTTTCATCTCAATTTTTTCCATCAATTTTTTATTATTTTAAAAATCAAATTGCACTACGGCAAAATTGAGAAGTTAAGAAACATTTTGGACCGAACAATTTATTCTTTTGAGTAAATTCATTTTTTACCTTTTTTTTTGGAAACAATATGTTTTCTTCTTGTATGTAGCTTTTCCACGCTCTAATATCGGTTAGAGATCATAAAATCATGCTCTAATTGTTTATTAAACTATTCTTTGTGTAGATAGAGCTCTATTTTAGGCTTTGAAGTTGTGTAAGGGAAGTGCGAGATTAAAAATCTACTCTAAGGTAAGGGAAACTAATCATTTAGAAGTTATTAGTTTTCTTAAAATATTGAGTCTTGATTTAAGATATAATTTTGGGTGTTCATAATTTTTGTTTTGTAAATAGGTGAGAGGTAACAAATTTATATTAGAAAAATTATGGTAAAAAGTAAAAGAATTAATTCTTTTTTCAAGAGGAAAAATGCATCTACGTTGTCTAAAATTGAGAAACTTCATGAAAATCCAAAAATTGAAGAAAATGAAAAACAACTCTCTAAGGTTCCTAAAGTTAGGTATAATGAATTTGAAAATGCTTTAGAACGTGATATAGAGAAGCATATTCAAATTTGGCAGTATCCACCAAATCAAATTGATGAGGTACAGAGGGCTTATCTAAAATGGGGTCCATATCAAATGCATCTAGAAAATTATTCGTTGTCTAGTAAAGATGATCATCTAAGAAGATTTAAGTATACATGGTTTAGCTTGTTTCTTTCATGGTTAGAGTATTCGCTATTAGATGTTGCATATTGCTTACCGTGCTATCTTTTTAGTAAAAAACCAAGCAGATGACCTAGCTCAGATGTTTTCACTATTACATGTAATTGAGTTAATTTTCGTGGAAAGAGATATTGCAACTAGATTCTGTTCTGATTCAATTATTGAAGATTTGAAGTCATTGAAAGAACGTAGAGGAACACTCTGAGTAAAGGTAATTTTTATTTATTTTTTTAATATATTATTGTTGATGATAAACTTTATTTTACTCTTTATATATATTATTGTCATAATATTTTGAATTCTAGTGTCATGAGTGCTTGTTTTGAATAGAGAAAATGATGTAAAGAAATGAAAAAAAAAATAATTAAAAAAATTATATATAACAAATATAATTTGGCCCCCTGAATTTTTTGTTCAAGTTCGGCTACTGATTGCATGTGTGAGCAGGGGAGAACTCTGCTATTTTCGCCCAAGCGAGTAACCCTCGCCTAAGCGAAAATAACAGAGAGCTCGCTCAGGTTCTGCTCAAGTTGTTGTTCTGCTCGAGTTGTCACTCAGATGATAAGTTCCAATTTTGAGTGAGAATAATCTCGCCCAGGTATCGCTTAAGTGAGATCTCGCAGAACTTCACAGTACTCTCTGTTTGCAATCTCGCCTAGGCGAGGGCTTTTAGCTTGAGCAAGGGACTCTTGTCGCTTGAGTGCTTGAGTGAGAGTTCTTTTTAACTTGCGCGAGATTGACATCAAAGTTGTTTGAATATTTATCTGTTTCCATGATTGATTGGTTTACCCATTTTAAAGCATGAAGTATGTGAATATGCATGTATTATGGGATTTTATGAACTGAAATTGGTGTGTTTGGTATGAAATAAATCATGAATTGGCTGGTTGGTTGAGTATTGGCATGGAATTATGATGTTTTGAGATAACATGTGGTTTTGGAGCGAGAAACCTGGACATGATATGAGTTAGATGTAATTCCATGGTGGTGTTGTAGTGTATATAATCAGATAAGGATTCACATAGAGCAGACTGATTCAAGTGATGAGAGTAACATGAGGTCCTAGTCTTTGGCATGAGAATGATCTTAGATGATCATGGGCTAATCTTGTGCGTGGTAGGATGAAACTCATTGGCAATGACTCTGTAGAGTAGTAGAGGCCACCACAAGTGCAAACATCCAGTGAATTGAATCCGATCTCATTATATGTATCTGGATAATTGAGTTATAGAGTAGTATTGTTTGCTATCACATGCTTTGGATGTCTACTGTTTTTGCTGTCTATATTTTGTTTAATAAACTGCTTGCTTATTGAAATGCTTGTTTAAGATTTCTGCTTGTGCATATATATGTATGATGAAAATTCTTTTTTATCTCTAACTTACCCTTTTTGTCTGGTGTTTATTTTCTATTTGACTTTCCTTTTTGCAATGATCACTAAATAATTCGTGTGAGTAGTGCAAACCCCCGGTGATCACCATGGTGATGGAGACATTGTTGTGTAGTTTAACTATGCTTTGGATTTGGCTCATTGCTAAGCTTATTTTGAAGTACTATTTTATTTGTAATTTTTTCTCTATGAGCAAGCTTTTTTAAGCTTTTTTAGACATCTGTTAAACGTTTAATTTCTGTTCATGACATTGTATAGTGTCTATAACTTATTTTTTCAGTATAATTTGGGATAACTGTAATAAATAATCCATTATACTTTATTTCTCGTGATCATAATTATTTATAATTATATGTAATATTCTAATTATTAGTAATATTCTATTTAATTGGAATGTCACAATTATGTATAAAAATATCAATTTTGGAGTTGTAATATTATAAAAATATGGATTTTTAATTCGTAAGAAAACAAATTGAAGGCAGAAACGTGTACAATAATGTTCACTGGAGTTTTTTGATTATAGGAAAACTATAACAAGCAATAATATTAGCATAATATTATAATTAAATTATTAAAAAAATAGTATACTATCTTATTCTGTGTTTGCTACTGAGGATTTCACAAAGATGGGGTAGAAAAAATCAATCTTAGTTGAACATGTATACTTGGTTGAGATGTGCCAATGACTCTTTATAGTGTTGGTGAAAACCAATTATGGCATTTTGAGGTGTAACTTTTTCTTAGTAATCATATATACATTAGGAAAGAGTATAAATTCAAAGTATAATTTTAAATAACTTATTGTAATTTCATAAGGCTAAAATAGTAATATTATAAATTTATCAATTATTTTTTTATCTATTATATCAATCAAATTTCTAACATTTTACATTTTGTTTTTATTGTTGACTTAAGCAATGTTATATTTTTTTTATTGACAAAGTTCAAGCAATGTTATATAATAAGATTAAATATGTTTTTTTTTCCTAATTTTTTGTTAAAATTGAAATTAGTCCATTTTTAAAATTTTAGACTAATTTAGTCCCTGAAATACGTAGATTTAATATTTTTAACCAAATTTTGTTAACTTTATTAAATTTTGTAAGTTTATTTGACGTTTTAAACATGTTTTATGATTGATGACATCTGAGTTGTTTATGTTATTTAACACATTTTCACTTTGATATTAGTTAAGAATCGTGTTTAAAATGTCAAATAAATTTAACAAAAATTAATTAAATGGACCAAATCTACATATTTTAATTTTTAATGATAATTAAAGATATCAAGAAATTTAACTTATAACATATGTCTTACTGAGTTTTCGAGGATTACTAATTTTCATACCGTTTAATTGGAATTAAATTGTTTTGGAAAAAACTTTAAATAATGTCGGTTTTTATGACCGATTTTCTTTAGTAAACTTTTCATTGATTGACTTCGCAATACTTTTCATAAAAGAAATTAAAACTACTAAGTTTTTTTTTTTTTTTCTTAAAGAGAACACGGTTTAATATTGAAAAGGGGTATGAAAGGGCAAAGACTTTTGAAGAGTGTATGAAATTGGTGTATAATTTGGTTATGAAAAGAAAAATGGAAAGAAAGGGTAAAAGGAAGTTGCACTGTTTGGTACAAGTAACGTCATTTGCCCCCGGGTTTCTTGCCGAGCCACCTTCCACAGATCATCTCACTCACCACAACCTATCTATCTTCATTATGGCACGGAAAAACAAAACAAAAACAAATGAACAAAAAATGAATAGCATGAATCTGCATTATTGCATTGCATCTACTACTACTACTACGTTATTCTGCGGAACCCAGAAAACTCAGACGGGGAAATTGTCAGCATGTGTATAAAAAGCAGCGAAACAAACTTAAAATTTGGATTGACAGAAGGTGAATTTGAAGTCATGCATGAAACACAAATATGTTGAGAATGGCGTTATTACTGAAAAGTGGAAACTGGGAATAGTCTCTATGCCCTTACGTCGCTTTACACAGTTGGAAAGTTCATAAATTAAGGTACCCTTCTAATTGTCATTTCACTGTTGATTCCAACCACAGCACCAAGTACAAACGCCACTGTCAACCTGCCAACTTTTGTCTCTCTCTTTGTTTTCTTCTTCTCTCCCATGGCCCCATTAATCCTTACAATTACCATTCATTCATGCCATTTTTTAGGAACCAGACCAGAGGAATCTCCTTCACAAATCACACGTCTCTCTTTCACATACTTCTAGGTCCACATTTAGATTAGCTCATTTTTTTAACCACACCGTTTTATTTCTAATCGATGTATACATATTTGAACATGAACAATACTGTACCTTTGTTATTATTTAGATGATTCGTTTAAACCCTTAATCTAAGAAAAATTAAACCCTAAAGACATAAGAGGTTGATGGGCTTTGTCTTCTTCTTCTGCTCTCTCCATGGAACAAGCCCAACTGGTGTTGTCAGCACATGTCTGGTTGCTGTCTGTCTTGCATCAATCTTCTACACACACAATACAGCTACCTAACCAAACCAGCTCATGTTTTTGTTATCCACCAAACCTCGTTTACATTTCATGCTCACATTAAGGAACCTAGCTTTTTCCGTGTCTGTTTGTCATCCTTACAGTCACTATATCATCTTTTTTCTTTTATTTATTTAAATTAAAATAAGAAACCCTCTTGCTTGTTACAAAAAATGTTGATGTTCTACCTAAATACATTTATGTCATATGTAAGATGTAACGTGTTGTTTTTTTCTGACACACAAATATATAATGTAATTGTTTGATTTGCTTAAATTATTTGATTTTTGTTTGCAGAAGAAATACAGTAATATTTACGTGCATATCATACTTTTCTCTTTAGGTAGGAATTCGATCTTTTAAGACTCGAATTTCAGTTTTGGTTTTACATTTTTTTTTTATTTTTCATTTTCATTCAGAATTTGGGTTCTAATGACCCGAATTCTAAGATGCAAAATGAAGGCTGCAATTCGGGTTCTTGGAACCTTGGAACCGAATCCTCATTTAAAGAGAAAAGTGTGTTATGCATGTAAATATTACATACATTATGTTATTCTCGTAAATAAAATGGAAAAGTGTGCTCTAGAGGAAAAAATAATCTAAATTGTTTAGTTGGATTAAGAGAATAAAATAAAGGTATTTTACGTAATGAAATTAAGTTCACGAAGGAGATAAAAAAGTTATCAAGAAGTTGAATTGGATTAAGTTTAACTCTACGTCAATTGTTAGTTTATATTTTGAACTATCGTATATTGCAAAGAAAAAAAGAGATCAACATGTTTATAAGAATAGTGAGTATAAATATAATATTTAAACATCACTAGAGTCAGGTTATATTCAGTACTGATAGCACAAATTGCTTTCGATCACTGTAATATCAACTATTATATTGATTTATTATGTAATTATACTTACTAGATATGATCTGAATCCGTCTCGTTTTTTTATGAGTAATTCTAACATTGATGGAATATGAATATATGCGTGGGTAATATTTGATTTTTTTTTTAATTGAGTATGTAAATAAATATAAGTATATACATATTCATTATGTCTTTGTCTCCATACCGCTCTCATCCATGTTCTCGTTGTTGGAGTCCTTGATTAAATTATTAAAATTTTTATAATTTATTAAGTAAATATTTTGATTTTCATAAAAAGAAATTTGTACTCTAATTTAAAATGTATATAATTATAATTTCTTTCTAAATATTTGATAAAAAATTCATACCCATTAAGTTTGGATATGAAAATAAGGATGAATTTGAATCGGTGAGAAAGTAGGTATGGATATAGGTATATACCCGTTATCCAATAAGAATGGGTGTGGAAACAAAAATTCATACCCATTAAGTTTAGGTATGAAAATGAGGATGAATTTTTTCTTTGAGAATGAATATGCGATAGCAGAACTCACCCGTTGTCGATCAGCATACATCTGAAGTATTATCCGTTTTAGAGCATGAGTTCCGTCACAGTTTTATCTTTAAAAGTCATCTCGTTGGATGGAAGGAGGAAGATGTATTTAAACCGTCTTAGGTCTCAACTTATAAGCGATGTGAGATTATTGAGTCTATGGTAAAAAGAACTTGTAGTAATTGAAATTTATTCCTACAAGTCTCTTCTAATTTTAATTTCATTTTTCAATTTTAATTATTTTAATCATAAATAACAACTTCAATTTCATTTTAATATAATTTTTGCTATTTATATTTAAATTTATATTACATTTGTCCTTAAAGGTAAAATTATAATCATTAAATTTTATCTATTTGAACATATTTTTAATTTATCATACTTATTACATCATAGACAAATTTTTATCTCAAAATCACTGAAATCAAACTATTTTTTTTTATCTGTGTTTGGATGAACATAAACATTAGAAGGAAAGTGAGAAAAACAATGAACAAAAAATTAATAAAATACAAAAAATGAGATCAACTTCTCTGTTAGACTTTTTCTTCAGGAGATTTGCAAAGAAAAATAAGAAATAATGTATTATACGTAGAAGTTAATAAATTATTTATAGTTTTAAACGCAAAGAAGAAACTATAATAAATAATAATTATAAAAAAGTTAAAAATAGTAATAAAAGTAAATTAAAATTCTTAAATAATAATAATAAGATTGTAATTTATTATTTGCTTAAATTAATTTATAATATATTTTTTCAAATATATTATATCAATTAAACCAATCACAAGAGTCATTTCCTTCATTCCTCACAATTTTTTCCTTAACCTAAACAATTTCACTTCCACCTTTTATTCTCACATTCACTCATTTATACTCTCTCTAATCCATCATCCAATCCAAAATCCAAACAACACCAAAATTCTCTTTCTATCCTCTCACTCTTTCTCAAATTTTCTCCCCAATTCAAATTCACTATCCCACAAAGACGGAGCATAAGAGGAGCGGAAGGGAGCCATGGCTTCCTAAAAACTTTGATTTTTTATTTTAATTTATGTAGTTACAAGTTTTGATTTTTTTTAATTATGTATAGTATTTAATTTTTTTTTTAAATTACGTGTTGTATATGAGAAATCAATGGGAATTAAATTAAATATTTTTTATTTCATTTATAAATCATAATATTTATAATTTTTTATTAGATTATAATAAATTATTTTTTTGTTTTAAACTTAAAAAAAATATATTGATGAAGAATAAAAAAATAAATTCATATTTTAGAAGTAATAAAAGGAAAATTATTCGTGAAGATGAAAACAAGACAAATTCAACTTCTTCATATATATTATGAACCATGACACTAATGACCCAATTATTCAATTATAGAAGCTTTTTCTTAAAGTTCAAAGAATTACAGGTCAATATGAAAACAAATTCATGTTTTTGAAGTACTAAAAGAAAATTTATTCGTGAAGATGAAAACAAGACAGATTCAACTTCTTCACATATATTCTGAACCATGACACTAATGACCCAATTGTTCAATTATAGAAGTTTCACTACTAGAAATTCTCACATTACATGGGATTTTTCTTACAAATTTGTTAAAAAAATTTGCAAGAAAAGATTTTTTTTCTACCATCTTTTCTAAGAATTATAATTGAGAGGTAATTCCTTCATGAGTAATCATTTTCTACAAAATTATAATATTTGCAAGTATTTCCTACAAAATTTGTTGTGAAAAGTGTTTTATACAAAATATTTTGCAAGAAAATTGGTAGCAATTTCTTGCAATTTGTTTTTCACAACAAAATTTGTAAGCATTTCCTACGAAACAAATTTTAAAACAAAATTGACAGGAAATATGAGTTTTTTCAGTAGTGTTTTTTTCTTAAAGTTCAAAGAATTATAGGTGAGTTATTTCTGTTGTTTCTACAACTATAATAGAAAAATTATTTTGTTGTAATGAAAATCATGAAAACAAGATTGTTGAATAAAAATGGAAGATGAATTCTTGCCGATAATATGATTATTTACATTGGAAAGAAAGTAGTTGAAAATTTTAGTTCTGATTCAATTATTGATTAGTTTAAGAATATGAAAGAACAAATGATAATCCTTTGGATATGTATGATTTATTTTATAGTTATGGTTATACTAAATTATGTATTCATTATCTTTGTCTTCGTGACAATAATTGAATATATAAATTTTGATTGTATTATTTTGGCTCCCCCAAAAATATTAGTCAAGATCCGTCGCTGCTCCCCCTAATCAAATACTAGATTATTATTTTAGTAATGTAATAGTCTCACATCACTTAAGAGTCGAGATTTATCACAATTTAAATACATTTTCCTCCTCTAAATGTTTGATGTGTCTTTTAAAGACAAAACTCATGATACGAGCATCAAGCTCAAAAGCAGACAATACATTGAATATAGTGATTGAACCTAACGATGCAATTTGGGATTAGAACACTTAACTTTTGCTTCCTCTTTGAAACCAAAAAATAATGTAAATTGTGTTACTTATAATTTTTATATTTAGGCTTAATTACTCGATTGGACACCACTTTTGTTGGAAAGTTTCAAGTTTGTACCAGCTTAATTTTTTGTTTGAATTGTGTCATAACTTTTGTAAAAGCGTCTCAAGTAAGTCCTTTACAAAAAATGAAAATGACATTAACTATATGCCACATGTTAATTTATGATTTTTTTTTAATTTTTTCTTTATGTTTTTTAATGTTCTTTTGAAAAGTTTTCATTGTTCACATGTCAAGTTCCTAGTGTGACACGTGACACCATTAGTACGACATGGTAGTAGGATAATACCATGTGTTAGTGTGTTAGTGTCAAATGTCATTATTTTGATTTCAATTTAGTCTCTATCTATATCTATTTAATTCAATTTAATCCCTATTTTTTTTTTCAAAATTGAACAATATTGTCTCTGTTCAAATTGAGACCAAATTTATTATTTATATAATGTTATATTAATATATTTTTTATTAAAAATGACTTCTAAAAATATTACATTATTGTATATTATTAACTCACATTTTGTTAATCATATTTTTGTAATAGATTTAATATAAATATTATAACATTTATACAAATAATAAATTTGGTCTCGATTAAAAGAAGACCAAATTTATTATTTACATAAATGTTATTAAATAATTTATTCTTATAAAAAAATAGATTAATAATATAATAATTTTAAATAATTATTTAGAGTTGATCAGTTTTAATCTTGTAAAAAAACATGAATTAGAAAACATAAATTTTATAATATACAATAATATAATATATAATATATAGTTTATGAGGAAGTTGTGGAGAGCCGGCAACTTTACATTTGTGTGTTGGCTACTTTTGAATCAAGAGTTGAGGTAGTATTTAATGGGCATGGACAATACATATATATAGGTACATGTAAGGATCATGGTTAAGTCGTAATCAGAGCTCTAAAACAACTAGTTAATATTTGAAACTGAATACTGAATAGTGAATGAGTAAGTCTACTTTTTTTCATCAATAATCAATAACATTTATTAAAAGTGGTCACCTTTTTCAATATATTTGAAGCCTTAGGACCACACATAACCAAGTGCACCATTCTACATGAATATCATTTAGCTACTTCCACTTCTCATTCTTCACCCTTCACCGATTCATTGCCGATTAACTCGAACCAGTCAAAACCTCTGCGTATATTTTTGTCATTAATATCAAAACCTATCACCACTGTCACCCTATTGCCATGAACAGATTTTACTGCTTCTTAGATGTTGGAAACACTCTCAACAAGTTACCCTTTCATGGTTCAATATTAATGCTTTTGTCATTACACACTTCTTATATACTATAATTTCTAAATAACAATTTACACTCACTACTGTCCTGCATTTATTTTCACTTTTCTTGAACTAACTTTTATTTAATTTGTGAAAAATATCTTTCTTCCACTTCATCTGTCAATCAGGTTAAATAGTTAATAATTTTAAGTATTCATTGTCACAATTAATGCAGTTTTAATGAAATTGTCTGACTAATAATCAGTAGGGTTGCATTGCTTATTTTTAATATATTTGTGAATTTTGATTGTATTTGTAACTTACCCTTATTGATTTTTCGTATATAAACTATAATATCATTGAGATTTGAATATTGTAGAACTTTATAACACATACCACTTAATAAAATTATGAATTATAAATATAAGCTAAAGAAGTGGTTGGACACCCACAACCAACACTTCTAATGTCAAAGACAATATTCACTAAAGAAAAAGGGTAAACAAGTTGTTTAACATATTTTTCTAACACATCCTTTATTAATTCCCCCTCTCCAAATAATGCTAAGAAACAAAATAATTTTATTAATTGTGCAATTGAAAGAGCGGATAGTAATATAATATTAAGTGCAATGATGCTGAAATTCCAAAAATATACAATTGACATTCGTAAGAAAATAATAACTTTGTTCACAATTTTATTCTAAGAAAATATTTGATGACTAAATATCATATTAAATATATTTAATAAAAAAATTATTTTGATCGTTAAATCGGTGGTTAAAACATTACATATACGTAATGTTTAGCGACCAAAATTATTTGGTGGCTAAATATCATATTAAATATATTTTATAAAATAAAATTTATTTCGGTCACTAAATCAGTGGTTAAAACATTACATATTAAATAATAATTAGCGACCAAAAATATTCGGTAGTTAATTACCATATTAAATATATTTTACATAATAAGATTTATTTTGGTCGCTAAATCGATGACTAAAACATAATATTTAGAGACTAAAAATAGTCAGTCGCTGTTTCGGTCGCTATATGAATAAAAGTTATTGTACATTTATTCAGTCGCTAAATCATATATATATATATATATATATATATATATGTGTGTGTGTGTGTGTGACTATCTTATCTAGCAAACAAATATATCACCATCCCATCTCTTCAATTCGGCCTAACTTCCTTGCTCATATGCGACCATGTACCTTAATGGCCAGCTGCAACTGTATAATAAAAGCTTCTTTTATATGGTTTTATTTCCCATATTTAATGGTCTAAACAACCCTGCTTTATAATTCGAGGGGACCATTTTCCTTTCTTTTCATTCATAATTACCAAATTAGTTTTTAAAATTTTAAATTTGTGTTATTTTAATTTAACAATGAAAATTAAAAAGTACATATCATCTTTATTTCTAAACTTCACAAATTTTATAGGAATCCAACAAATATTGTTTATTATAATATTTAAATACTATAATGTTGTTGCGCATCACTCAACACTTTAACATATTGTTAAGTAATATATCAATGTCAAGATTTCTGTTTACATATTATAAATACTTTTTTATGTTATCTTTCTTCTTCTAGGTGATAACGAGTCAAACAAATTATAAGTAAGTTTTAATGTAGTTTAGATCCCCTCCATTCCTATGTAAATACTAATCCTATATAGGCTTCAAGCTTAGTAAAATTATAGATGATAAAATAAAATAAAATAAAAAAATATAGAGAAGTTTTGGTTATCACGTGTCACATGACATTTATGGAATACCTAATACATTAAGTTATGAATAAAACATGATTACCAAAATGAAACGAAAATATGTTTTGTGGCCACCATTGGATGTGGGAGCTAAAGGAGTACATGGTACAATTTGAACAACCAAACGTTGAGTGCTAATTATAAGTTCTGGTTTGGTTTCCTTTCATGTGTGTGTGACTCTTTAGTAGCATTACTTGAGAATGGGAGAATTAATGGTACATTGTCCATTGTCGATTGTCCTTTCCGAAAGACTCAGAATTAACAGGTCCAGTGTTGTCTCTCTTACAATCAAATTTCACTTTTATAATAATTGTTGAAATGAATCATGCTGGCTAAAGTGTCCTATAAAGGAGAACCTATCTATCTCACTTTGATAATGCCACTGTTAGGTTTAGGGTCCTCCCTCAGGATAAACCAACCTCCATTGCAAGTTTGTTAAATGAAAATAACTTGTTCCAGTGATCTAGCCAAATAGCATAGGGATACCAATGTGTCCGATCCAATAAACTAAAACACTGAATACGACTACACTCTCCTTGCCAACCCTTGTCGATTAAACAGAATTTGAATTCTCGACTGAAACTTATTTTTTTTGGTTAAATATCTTTTTATTCCTCAAGTTTCAGTAAAATTTGTAATTAGTTCATCTTTAAAATTTTAGACCAATTTAGTCCTTTATCTTTAAAAATATGTGAATTTAGTCCTTTTAACTAAATTTTGCTAAGTTTATGTGACGTTTCGAACACGATTTATGACAATGTGTGAGTTAATATTAAAGAGAAAATGTGTCAAAAAAAAGGTGTAAACATTTTACATACTAACATGAAATGCGTTTGAAATGTCAAATAAACTTAACAAAATTTAGTTAAAAGGACTAAATCTACACATTTCTAAAGATGAATGACTAAATTAGTCTAAAATTTTAAAAAGGAACTAATTTCAAATTTCACTGAAATTTGAGGGATCAAAAACATATTTAACCCATTTTTTTGTACTGATCATCTTTTGTGTTTTTAGAATACATCAATGAATATTTATTTTAATGCTTTAAAATATATTAAATTTTTTTAAAGTATTAATATCAGTGTATTTTTAAAACACAACAAATGACAACATAAAAAAAATCAGAAAATCTGGATTCAATTAAACAATACTCTTATATTATTTTTTTTTTCAAATTCAAAAAAACATTTACCACGATTAATACGATCCTTTACGTATACCAGTATTAACCTTGATTAGAGAATGATAAGGTAACATTTGTTAATACAATCACTCATTCTTTTTACGTATTTATTATTGTTCAATCCCAAAAACAAGATGAGATTAATGAGATTAACATTAATCTAACTTTCCTTTTTCACACTCATTCTTCTCTATAGTTACTTTCCTTTTCCTTTTATACATTCTCTTCTCCTTTTATATATACTTCTTCTCGGTCAAGATTTTTCAATTTGTTTACTATCTTTTGTTTAAATGAATCTATGTCATGCATTAAGAATCAATGGCTATCTCTATTTTATATTTCGTGAAACTTTTTATGTTATAACAGTTTATATTAGGGTGTTAGACTGTAAAAAGTACAAAAGACATGCAATCATTTCAGTTTATAAATGATTATTTTTGTGGTCCTAATTTAAATATAGTCTAATAGTATAACATGATGTATAACTGACCAAGGACAAGAAAACAAAAACAAATAAAATTAAAGAAATACAAAATAGAACAAGAATCAGAAAGTTTTACAGAAATATATGTTTAATTTTAAATAGTTTTAACTTTTATCGTGAAATGGCAGAATCCTTTCAAAACTACGTTTGCAAGTTTTTACAAACCACAATTAATTTTTATCCTTATCCTAATTAGAAAACAAATGTAATAATTGTATTCTAAGGCCTCTTTGTAAAAGTTATCAACAACTTATTCTAACTTATCTAAATTATAATAACTTATGTGAGTGTTTGAATATGTTTGTGAATATCGTATTATTCAGAAGATATTTTTTGTTCAAAAATAAACCGTATTTTAAGTAGTTTATTAATAAGTGCTCTTAGGCCTTATCTTAGAGGTGTGTCAATATATAAACAACGTATTTCTTTTTATTCCTTACATGTTAGAAAAAAAATCATTTTTGACTATTGTTTTTGCATCTCTCAAAAATTTGATATACACTTTTTCTCCTTTCATTATATTTTTCTTTTACTCCCTAACATTTTCATGGGTTACACTTTCTTCGTACTTTGTTGAAGTAAGCTATTATAACTTTATAGGTCATTAGGATTCTCAAGGACCACCCAATATCATTTACCTTTTTTATTTATTTGCTGTTTAGAGGCAGAGAAAAAAAAATGAAATGTTGAATTATATTTTTTCTAATCTTTAAAGTACAATTAAACGATCATTTATTTATTACAAAGTTTTGTAGATAATTTGGATATATATGTCGCAATTGCAGTTAAAGACTACTGTTCGTATCATCATTATTTATATGACTTCATATAATTTTATCATAAGGAATGACACAAACAATTAACATTATTGTTTGATGAAGAGGTGGTTTTAAAGGATAATGTTCATTTAAGTTAATTGAATTTCATAAATTAGTACAAAGAAATAAGTAAGTTTCAATTAAATTAATTACATCACTCGTTATCTAGGATTCATGGGAATAAATAACATAATATTTTTGTGAATTCAAATATGTTATTTTAATAAATTTAATATATAAAATAGGTATGTTAACATTTTTTTTATGACAAGTCACTGGGTAAAAGAAAATTGAAGAGTTCATAATGAGTAGAAGAAATATTTATTAGATATAACAAGTTAGTAGTTGGTATTGTTTGATTTTAGGATTGTATGTGGTCTTTAGTTTTTTTATTGAAAAAATATATTTTAACACATTTTTACATTTTGACATATTATTTTTCATTTTTACCGATCGGAATAAATATGTCAAATTAATGTGTTAAAGTACTATGGTTTTTTTTTATATTGATATTTAATTTTAGTTTAACCTTTAAATTTTGGTGTTGATAAACTATTATAACTAGAATTTTATTTATATTTAATTGACTAAATGTTGAACTTGGTTTTAGCTAATAAATATAGGGTTAAATATGTTTTTGGTCTCTTAACTTTTAATAAATTTTTGGAATTAGTCCATTTCAAAACTTTGGACCAATTTAGTTATTCATATTTCGAAATACATGAATTTAGTCATTTTAATCAAATTTTGTTAGGTTTATTTGATTTTCCGTATGCACTTCAAGATTGAATTTGAGTTATTTATATTGTTTAACACATTTTTGCTTTAATATTAAATTAAATACTATTATGAAATGCGTTTGAAATGTCAAACAAATTTAACAAAATTTGATTAAAATGATTAAATTTACGTATTTCGATAGATGAATGACTAAATTGGTCAAAAGTTTCGAAATTGACTAATTCCAAAATTAACTGAGAGTTAAGAGGCCAAAAACATATTTAACCCATAAATACATAGTACCTTGTTTGATTTATTGGTTTCATCATTACAAGTTAAAACACCTAAAATAAAATCTACTGGAAAAAAAAAATCTAATTGCTACTTTGTTTGTTGTTAAGTCGATGTAAAACACCTAAAACAAAAGAAACTCATACACATTAGTTATAGTCAAATCTGATATAGTATGAACACTTTTTGTATGTTATGATGTGCAACTTATATAAAGAGACATCTTTAATTCTAAACAATTTTCCTTTTTGTTTGAGTCATACTATATCAAAAATCATATTCTTATCTATCGATGTTATATGTCTATTTTTTATATAGATTATTATGTACTACAAAGCCTCATACTTTTTACATCATTCACAATATTACAATAATATAAAATATTAAAAATAACGATTCACAATATTACAATAATATAAAATATTAAAAATAACGAATGTAAACAATATTTTTTCTAACACTCATTATCTCTATAATATGCAATGAAATTTTCAATTAAAATTGCGTGACAAAACTATGATAAAATCCATCGAGTAATCACAAGGATCTGTGTTCAATAACCAAACTAAGTTTTAATGATTTTGTTAATAACCATTAATACCATAAAATTTCCTAGTAATACATGATGATGAATAAATTCAAAGTTGGATGACAACATTTCTAATAATATCATAAAGTTTAATGCATTTACTGAGACTACATACAAATATTCACCACAAATTAAAAGAACATAACTATTAAAAAATTATATAATACTAAAGAGTGTACATCACATTATAGTAACGTAATATTTATAAGAAAACCTTTTACCTAAAGCCTAACTAATTATGTTCTCCTTCTATATCACTACATGTGTTAAGAATTATTTTCCTCTAATTAGGTTAGTTTCTTAGATTACTCATAAATGTCATTTATTATGGTTTTAAATATACCAAGAATAGTCATACACTTACACACGCAGTATAATAATTAGTTGAATAATAGAAGAACTCATATTCATAATCTTAACCCTTAACCTTTATAACATATATAGCTGATAACCTTTTTTTTCTTTTCTTTTTATGCTTATCATTTATCATAACTAGAGGCCTAAATTTCAAGAATATTATGTACGTTAAATCTTCTTAGTTGATTTTTGTCATCTTATTCTCAATTGGTGCTTCATATACATTTCCCTGCATACAATCATTTTGTATTTTGTCATCTCTTATATGACCACACATTCATCTTAATATTCCTATTTATTCTGCTTTCACATCTCTCATGTAGTAAGTGGTATTTTTTTTCATACGCTTCAAGTTATTTTCCATTTTATCTACTATGTTCTTTAAGACATATTTTCTTTCTACCAAAGGTGCTCTAACAATAATAATGTGTGTATATTTTTTTTGGACTGCATGCATACGAGAAAATGAACACGTTATGGTAAAACATATTAAAAAATTAATATTTGTTAAGTGCGTTGTTTACTAAAAATAAAAAAATTAAAATGGTCATGTCTGCGCTATTATTTTTTGTTTGTTTGAATGTCCACAAAATACGCTCTATTCCATAAGATTAAAATAAAAAGAAATTTATGATTAAATCCATGAATTAAAAAACAAAAGAAAACTTTTGATTAGCGCCGAGTGTGTCGTCATGTGAAGCACGTTATGGAGGAAGTAATAAATAATTGAATGAACAGATTAGGCAAGATGAGAATTTCCAGAAGGAGATAATGAATTAGAAGTGCTTTCAATGATCTAAATATAGCCAAATCGCTTTATAATGACACTCGCTTTTCTAATCGATAACTTATTATGAAATAACAAAGGGTCATAACAAAGCTTCAACGGGATTCTTGTCACCCACAGGCACATCGAATCTCCGTAATCGTAAAAAGGAGGAAACAAATTATGCGTAGAAAAAAAATGAAACAGAATCGACGGTGGAGATAGAAGGAAGCCTCTTGAACTGAAAATAATATATATGAAATAAATAAATAATATTCCCAGAGCATGGGCCCCTCAAGAGGGTTGTGGTCCCCAACGTTCCCTTTAACCTTACCTCAACGAAACTGTATGGCTAGAACCGTACGCGTACTCAACAGTAGTAGAGTAACCGTAGCGTAGCAACGTTGCTTTCGCAGACTTCAAATGGCTGAGAAGCAATCTCAGAGACAGAATCACAGAACCGGAGAGAAAGAGATAGAGAGAGAGAGAAATTGACTGACCGCCATTGAAGGACTGCTTCTTCAACTACTATCTCACTCACGCACATTCTTCTTCATTCCTCATTTTCTCCAATTTTCACTGTCCGCTTCATCACTGATACTGTTCAGAACTCGCATAATTAACACAATTCAAGGGGAATCCGGTTCAATTGGATCTTCTACTCTGCGTTTTATGAGCTCAATGGAGCAAGCTCCGGTAGGATTACGCGGATCCGTGCACGACGGCGCCACACTTGAGTCAATTCAATTCAACGAAGAAATTCAGGGAATCATGGCGCCGGCACCGGCGCCGGAAAACGCCAGCTCATTCACTGCACTGCTTGAGCTTCCACCGACGCAGGCGGTGGAGCTCCTTCACTCGCCGGACTCTGATGGAGCTCGGAAGCCGCCTAATTGCCACATCAGTACTAATCACAAACCCTATTTGCTCAACTCTTTCAGTGGCAATTTGACCTTTCCTTCCAACGCCGCCTTAATTGAACGCGCCGCCAAGTTCTCCGTGTTTGCCGGTGAAAACTCAACGTCGCCAGGGGAGGTGTGTGTGCTTCCTGCCGGGTCTGGTTCGAATTTGGATAGGGTGAAAAACGAGCCGCAAGAGACTGATTCGAACCCGTGCTCCACACAAGGGTGCGTTTCGGATCCTGCGGTTGAGAACAAGAACGAGAAGACGACCGTGAAGAGAAAGGAGCGAGAGAAGAAAGTAACGGTAACTTTGATGCTACCCTTCCTAATTGCAACAATTTAGATAATTAGGGTTCCTGTTTACAGTATAATTGAATGGTCAAAACGTGAAATAGTAGATGATGATTTTGTGGAATTCAGGTTAAAGGATCGTCGAAGAAGAACAAGAGTGTGGCTGATGAGACCTCCTGTGATGGTGAGAAGCTTCCCTACGTCCACGTTCGAGTTCGTCGAGGTCAAGCCACAGATAGCCATAGCTTGGCAGAAAGGGTAAAGGCTTGACTAATCACTTATTAATTTGTTTAATTTTGATCACCTTAGTGTATTTTATAATTTTACCGAGTTTTAATTTTCAGTTATTTTGTTGTGATATAACATAACTGAGTTTCTTTCTGTTGTAGGCTAGGAGAGAGAAGATCAATGCTCGCATGAAGCTTTTACAAGAGCTGGTCCCAGGCTGCGACAAGGTTGGTCTCTTTTTCTTTCTTGTCTTAATCTTAAAACCTTAAACCCTTTTAGTTTTTTGGATTAATTAATTAATCGTGCTTTGTTCATCTTTCTTTTGGATTATGCCATCCTTTTCCCTCTAAATTGTCTCCCAAAAGTGCAATTATATATCTAGATTACGAGCTTTAACAAGTATTTTGTCATTGTCATCTTTTCAATTCCTTGCAAAGTGATTGATTTTATACCAAGAGAAGTGCATGCTGGCATGGATTGTCAAAAGTGGTATTTATGTAATTTCAACCTTTCTTTTGCTTTTGCCTTTTATGGGTTTCTTTCTGGTGAATGCTAATAATTTTTCTCAAAGCTTAGTTTAGTAATTCCATACTTTGAACTTTTTGGCTTTTACCATGGACGAAATATGACATTATAATTATCTGGTAAGGTAGGTGTTGTCTATAACACTGATGCAATAAGATAGTATTATCTTATCATTGTGTTCTCTATCTCGGAAAGTGGGATTAGGTTCAATATAATAATTCTTCTCTCTTCTTGAGTCTACAATAGTTAGACGTAAATTTAAATTATCATAATAATTAAAACATAAAAATAGTTTTTTATCATTCAAATGATTTTTAAAGGAAATATTCATTTATATAATTTATTTGTAATTTTTTAAAATTTAACTATATAAATAAAATAAAAACTTTATCAATATCAATTTATCTCATATTATATATATCATTTTTCACGTAACTATTTTATTAGATTTAATTATTTTATTCATTTAATTTAATTTTTAAATTAATTATTTTAAAACTAAAATAAGTATTTTTAATAAAAAACTATTTACAAAATAAATAAATAAAGCATTTATAATAAAATTTTTAAAAATATTTATATTTATTTTTAAAATTAAAAAAATAACACACATGCGCGATGCCCTTAGTTTTCGGTGGTTATTATAAATTATTCTATTTTTATTTTGTTATAGTTTTATTTTATCATATTATGTTCTTTTATTCTATTATTTTAGAGTGGAAGAAACATTTTAAATTGGTCACTTTCAAAATAACTGATTAGAATTTTTTTTATAAATATGGGCCTGTTTTAAAAGAATTAGAAGGAACCTCCTTGTAAGTCAGATTGATCATTCTAGCCCATGTTTGAGTCTTGACAGAAAAAATGTTAAAGCTGATAAGATAAGTTCTTATGATCCTATGATACACATGGATACATACATCCAACCAAATAAAGCTTTACCCTGCGTACCTTCACTTGAACCAGAACAAAATTATCCATTGATAATTTGTAGATAAAAAAAAGTCTTAAGATGTTGTTAAATAAAAGGCTCTCCTCGTTTTAACCCAATTTTATGCTAATAAACTGAATAATTTACTAAATTAATTTTTATTAATATTAAAAAATTGTTACTTAAATAATTTATTTATTTTTAGTTATGCTTCCAATAATTTAAATAAGTAAAATTATTCACTTTTTTTTTTAATTTTTAACAATTCAATTAATAATTTTTAATTTTTTTAAGTTAGTTTTTTTTTTTTTTTTTTTTTTTATTTTTTTTTTTTTTTTTTTTTTTTTTTTTTTTTTTTTTTTTTTTTTTTTTT
>Ga0209589_1000613_pt1:0-2500 | contig 51727 bp, 46 predicted proteins | sample CowpeawhiteBW_FD_187525 | JGI IMG/M metagenome (GOLD analysis project Ga0209589, IMG submission 187525) | Root nodule microbial communities of legume samples collected from California USA - Cow pea white BW (SPAdes) (version 2) | ecosystem: Host-associated > Plants > Roots > Nodule...
TGCTACCAGTTGCGCTGCAGCACAACTGGTAGCATCTGCTGGTGAGCCAGAGGTGTTAAAGGTCAGGTTGGGGGTTCGATTCCCACTGGCAACAACCCACCCAGTATGAATGGACGGAGAAGGGTGATGGGTTGGGGTGTATTGGGCTGCAGACCTAACACAACCGGTTTGAGGGTGGCAGGTGGGATGCCTGGTAAGCCCAAGAGGATCCGGGGGTGTTACATCTCTCATCTCTGTTACGAACCTCCCTACTTGTAACTAATCCAGCATATCCCTAACCAAGCCTTCAAGATTGTCCATGCAAATCCATCTACAACAAACCCCTGCCCCTGTACTATCGCCTGACGCTTCCCAAGCGCCGCTAGGCGAATAGGCTCTAGACCGCCTGGCGGTGACTCTCTATCAGGTGCCACTCTCCTAGTGACTCCTCTGTTTGTGGCTTATCGCCTAGCGGAGCTTCTCCTACCGTCAGGCGCTACACCAGTAAAAATAGTTTTCTACTGGTTTAGACACTTCCACAGATTTCCAAACACATCCAATCATTCAGTCATACATCCAGAACACCAATTTCAAGTATTTACAACACTTAAACCATCAAATCATTATGACAACTTCTTAAACATCAACCATAGCAAGTACCCATGTATTTAAGTTTGGAGTTACAGCACAAAATGATCAATCACATACTTACGCCTGTGACATTAACAACTAATATTTCAATAATACCATTACACCACCTCTTTAACGTGAACACTATTTTCATATCACATAATCCCAACATGACAGTTTATTAAGGACACACAAACATCAACTCACACACATTCTACCTCAATAATAATACATCACTTTAAGTAGTTTTCATACAAACACTCCAACTAGGTGCAGTCTTATACCAGCAATCTAAACATACATGAAACCATACAAGGTCTACCTTACTATGATACTCATTCATTATCTTACCTCCTTATCAAGTTTAGGCATTATTTAGTCAATTTGTAACTAACCAATTTGTGAGTACTCTTAAAGGTTTTAATAGGCATTAGCAAGAAATCTTACATACATTTAGATACTCCAAATAACAACTCTAAAAGTTCTAGTCATCCAATTCATTTAGTGTATTCACAGAACCCATCTTGACTCCTTTCTTCCCATATTTTACTCACTCCAAGTTTCTTATGACTCCTTAACTATAGTTCATGCAACAACACATCCCATTTTATTACCCTTACATCATACAATCACACTTATTTTCATACTAACAGCTATCCACAGTGACCATAGATTTAATTTTTCCACTAAGCATGCCAACCCACTACTGGCTTCTCGGTATTGCCTCGCGACACATTTTATACCGCCAGGTGGTGCATCAGGATCTGGGAACTCCAGATTTTCCTCGCACCTGTTGAAACCCTAATATCCCTAAATTTCCAATTCAATATTCCATTAGCAATTCAGCCATATGCATTCACATATTTACCACGCACGTATCGATCTATAAATATAATTGAGTCTTTCAATAATAAGTTTTCAAATCCTGTACATCACAATTAACAATCCACGTAAACCCATGGTAATCATGCATTTGCTCATAAACTCCAACTTTATCCAATCACCACCACAACTTACATTATCATCCAATTATACCAAGAAACCTGCTATAAAGATCGTATAATTACAGAGTACCAAACATGTCACAAAAACGTCAAAAACACATCAACATGTGAAATTCCAGTGTGTGTCGCCTAGCGGTTCCTCATTGCCTCCAGGCGGTTCATCACAGAACCCAGTGAAACCATCAGGAATGGTTGTGTCGCCTGATGGAGCATTCTTAGCTGCTAGGCAGTTTCTGGGCAGGAACCCAGAATTTACGAAAATTCACGTGAAATGGAAGGGGGCTCAACATTCAGGCCATGGAATCATTCCAAAATAATAAAAACATGATTAAACAAGCATGGACAACTCCCCTTACCTGGTTTCCTTGCTCCTAATGCAATCCTAATGATCCTTTCTCGTCCCCGAAAGCTTCAACTCTTGTTCCTACTCTCAACTCCTTTCCAGCACTCCTTTTCTCTTCCTAATTTACAATTCTCATTTTTATCTACCTTTCCTTGCTGCTTCACACAACGACTCTTTGTTTTCTCACTCACTCCCTTCTCCCCCTCACTAATCCAGCCCGAAATAAATAAAAAGAATGATAAAAACGAAATTTCTTTACATTTACAGTTTTAATCACCCATTACTACCCTAAACTGCTACTTTTCCGATTTCTAGAGAATTCCTACAGTTCTAGATCACTTAGCTACTTGACCAAAATAATAAAACATAAGGAAAATATTTACTCTAGCCAAGATTTGAACCCACATCCTTCCAACCTCCAAATCTATGCACAACCAATAAGCTACCACATGATTCATGTTATACCGCATTTATAATATATTGGTAAAATATAACACAATTAAATATCACACAATTGTTATACATAGGACTTAAACCCAAGTAC
>Ga0209589_1000613_pt1:5000-51727 | contig 51727 bp, 46 predicted proteins | sample CowpeawhiteBW_FD_187525 | JGI IMG/M metagenome (GOLD analysis project Ga0209589, IMG submission 187525) | Root nodule microbial communities of legume samples collected from California USA - Cow pea white BW (SPAdes) (version 2) | ecosystem: Host-associated > Plants > Roots > Nodule...
GAGTATACATACATAACGGCCGAGGCAACATACGAGCAAAGGTTACCTACTCTAAACTTAGGAAATAATAGTTGCATTCACAAAATCAAATCATAAGCCTAATGCTTGGGCCTTGACCAAGCCCATACAAGCCCAAAAGAGACCCAATGAGCCTAGTAGGGGCCCAGCCCATAAGCCAGGTAATTTGTGATTAATATTCCATAAATACAGATGGACCCCAATATTTAAAGGTGCGCAATTCATTAATTGTGTGATTTGACTTTTGAGAGCTCTTGTTGACTTGATCGTCAGAGTCTTTTCCACAAGTAATCCTTAAAACGTCTAGTCTGCCTATACTACAAGAAGACATATCCAAGTCGAGAAGCAAAGACGTATCCATCCTAAGGAGTTAAAGATTGGGTAAGATTTGATTTGTGCTCCTTGAGAAGGAAAATAGAATCAGATCCCACCCAAAAGGGAAAGGATAAGGATGTGTCGGAGGACTCCAAAACTCCCGTACACCAACCTATTGAAGAGTAAAGTTAATATAATCCTACCCCTTATACCTTTACCACAATCCATCACACAACCACCCTTCCCACCCACTACACAACCACCTTTCCCATCCACCATGAGCCCACCCATCATACAGCCACCCTCCCAACCACCCACATCCCACCTCATCATTACACAACAACCTTCCCGACCATCATCTGACACCCTATACCACCACATACACACAAACGTTGTCATCCCTTCACTGATGGCATTACCGAGACTTCTCTCCCCAGCCAATGGGAAGCCTTTACACTAGAACACTACGCCAAGGACACAAATCCCGACGAGCATGTCAAGATATACATCACCCATGTTGGCTTGTACACGAATAAAGATATTGTTATGTGCAAGGCCTTCCCCACCACCCTCAAAGGACCAGCTCTGGAATGGTTCACGTCTTTGTCCCCATACTCCAATGATTGCTTTGACACTCTATCTCACCTTTTCGCAACCCAGTTCATCGGAAGTAGCCCCATCAAGCCACCCTTGTCCCTCTTCAGCGTCAGACAGGAAAAAGATGAGAGGCTACGAGCCTTCATAGACCGATTCGGAAAGACGACCCTCCAAATGAAGAACCTAACACAAGAGATGATCCTTTAGTGTATGGCCCTCACACTGAAATTGAGACCATTCGTAGATAAAGTTTGCCTCCCACCACCGACCACTATGCATGAGCTCAAACTGTGCGTCGCAGACTACATATGAATGAAAGAAATGAAAACCCTACACACCACTTGTGTGCTAATTACCAGCCCACAAATAGCAAAACCATCAGGCCACCCGCAAGAACAAACTCTAGGCCTAGAGAGCCTAGGCCACCCCGATTCTTGAGATACACTCCCTTTAGCATTCCCTGATCTCGCTTTCTGGACGAAGCACTCCAAACATATTTGATCCCTTCACCTCAACCTTAAATCCACCCAACGCGAATAAGACAAATACTGCAAGTACCATCACAACAATGGTCATACCACAAACGAACGTAAGGCGCTACAACATAAAATTGAAAAATTGATACGCGTCGACCACTTAAGACGATTCATCAAAAGAGAGGGACAACACAACTCTAGAGTAGCTAAAAATCGCAACCCCACACATACCCGTTAGAACGACCACCGCCACCAAGAAAATTACCGTAGAAACCACCCCTAAGCTTATACCGACATCAACCACATAAACACCATATTCGATGGATTCACTGGTGGAGGACCAACTTCTTCTACCAAGAAAATACACCTTAGGAGCATCTAGTTTGTCAACTTCGTTACTTGCTCTCACAAAAGGCGATGAATGCCGCCAATTACCTTTAGTGACATCGACTTCCATGCATGGACCAAGAACAGGATGACCCTTAGGTGATCACCATAGAACTTGAAAACTTCACGGTCAAAAAAGTCCTAGTAGACCAAGGTAGCTCAGTAGACATTCTATACTAGGAAACCTACCAAAAATTACAACTCCCTGTTAAGGCTCTGGTACCTTATGATGAGTCCACTTACAAATTTTTCGGTGAAAGAATGTGTACGCGTGGGTATATCGATCTTCATACAGTATTCTGCGACGGACACCAAACCAAAACCATCCCCGTTCGATTTCTGGTCGTCGAAGCACACACATCCTATAATGTCCTTCTAGGACGACCCTTACTAAACACACTTTGTGCAATAGTATCCACACCCCACCTAGCCATGCAGTTCCCGTCCTCGTCCGGTGATATCATTACCATCCATGGGGATCAAAGGCTCGCACGCGAATGTTATATCGCAAGTTTGCGACCAAAAGAGCTCGTCCTCACCACCAACAATATTGAACGAGAACCCAGAGTCGGCCTAACCCTAATCGGTGAAGACTTGGACCCAAGAATAGGTTGTGATTCGCACATCGAGCCAGTAGAGGATACCAAATCTTTAGAGCTATCACTCAGAAGAAACCTCAAACTTGGTGTAGGTTTGAGCCACAACGATCAAGACCTAATAGAGGCAACACTAAAAAGTAACAAAGATTTGTTCGCTTGGTCTGCAACAAACTTGCTTAGTGTTGACCCCCAAATCACTGTCTATAAATTATCCATTTATAGAGAACCTAGGTACGTCTCCTAGAAAAAGAGGAAGTTAGAAGACGAGTGTAGGTTGGCAGCTAAAGTGGAAGCAACAAAAATTCTAGAAGTCACATTCATCTTGAGGCCCATTACACAACTTGGTTGGCCAATGTTGTCCTCATAAAGAAAGCTAGCGACAAGTAACAAATGTGTGTTGACTATACTGACCTGAATAAAGCTTGCCCAAAAGACACATATTGTCTACCCAACATTGAAAGGCTAGTAGACGGTGTAGTTGGGAACCGTGCACTTAGTTTCCTCGATGCCTATTCTGGCTAAAACCAAATACCTATGGCCTCATTTGACATGATTAAAACCACCTTCATAACCGAAGATGCCAACTACTTCTATAAAGTCATGCCCTTTTGCCTCAAGAACGCAGACGCCATCTATCAAAGGCTAATGGATAAAGTGTTCAGCCACCTGATGGGCAAATGTGTCGGAGTATACATGGATGACATGGTGGTCAAATATCCAATCCACCTACAACACTCAAAAGATTTGGCCAAAGTATTTGCGACCCTTTGAAAATATAAACTCGGACTTAACCTTGAAAAGTGTGTATTTAACGTCGATAATGGGAAATTCTTACGATTTATGCTCACACAACGAGGAATTGAGGAAAACCCCGAGAAATGCAAAGCTATAATTGAAATGTACAACCCAACAAATGTTAAGGAAGTACAACGTTTAGTAGGCCGCTTTACAACCATATCAAGATTCCTACCCAAGCTAGGCAACAAAATTCGACCCATCATCCAACTCCTCAAAAAATCTATGAAATTTTCCTAGGGTGATGAATGCGAGAATATATTCCCAGACCTTAAGAAAATCTTGGCATCCCCTCTGATCCTGCAAAAACCAAACATAAACCTCCCACTACTTGTATACGTCATGGTCATAGAGGGAACGGTCAGCGCTGCCATATTCCAATAATCCGCCAGTATTCAGTACCCGATATACTTCGTCAGTCGATCATTACAAGACCCAAAAATCATATATCAAATGGTTGAAAAACTGGCACTATGTTTGGTGAATGCAGCAAGAAGGTTCCGACCCTACTTCCAAAACCACCAAGTCATTGTAAAGACAAACTACCCTATCTAGAGAATCCTTCAGAAACCCGATTTAGCAGGACGAATGTCTTCAAGGGCCGTGGGGTTATCCGAATTCAATATCCGCTACGAACCACATGGACCAGTCAAAGTTCAATGCCTTCTAGACTTCGTCAACGATCTCCAACACACGGTTCAAGAGGAACAATGGACCTTGTATGTTGATGGTTCCTCCAACCAAGGAAGGGCAAGCGTCAACATCGTCCTAGAAGGCGTAAACCAAATACTCATCGAAAAATCATTGCACTTCGCCTTCAAAACCTTTAACAATCAAGCTGAGTACGAAGCCATCTTAGTCAGACTCTCGCTAGCACGAGAAGTCAGAGTACGCGTCCTGACATGCAAAACCGATTCTAAATTTATAGTAGGTCACCTCAATGACAAGTTTCAAATAAAAGATGCCATACTCCTCCAATACTACCACATGGTCCACAATATCATGAAATCTGGGTTTGATGAGGTAAAGATAGAACACATACCAAGAGGAGACAACATGCGAGGTGACGCCCTCTCTAACTAGCAAGCACAAAACACAAAGGAAGATACAAATCCCTACTGCAATAAACACTAACGACACCTTCAACGATGAACACATGTCTAGCCTTGGAAGTAACCGACAACTGGATGTCACCATACGAACATTACTTAAAGACCAGAAACCTGCCTAATGGTGCCGACAAAGGATGGCGGTCAAAAGCGACACGATTCACGTTGATTGGTAATGACCTATACAAGCGCGGATATGGACAACCATTGCTCAAATGTGTAACAATAGAATAAGCACAATACGTAATAAAAGAAATTCACAAGGGAATATGTGGATATCACTCCGGATGACGGGCCATGACAACTAGAATCCTAAGGGCTGACTACTATTGGCCGACTATGGAGTCAGATTTCCATGCCTTTGTCAAGAAATGCGTACCATGCCAAAGACACGACAACCTTATTCACTAAAAACAAGAGGAGTTACATTCCATACTCTCCCCATGGCCGTTTACAAAGTGGGGGATGGATATCTTAGGACCATTCACTCTTGGTAAGGGATAAGTCAAGTTTCTCATTGTAGGGATTGATTATTTCACAAAATGGATCGAAGCCAAACCACTAGCTACCATCACAACATAGCAGGTCCAACAATTTGTTTGGAAAAATATAATATGCCAATATGGGGTGCCGAAGACCATCATAACCAATAATGGATGATATTTCATAGATAGGGAGCTAGCCAAATTCTATATAGGCCTAGGAATCAAGCATATCACCAATTCAGTAAAACATCCACAGACCAATGGGCAGGCAGATGCCGCCAACAAGGTAATATTGATCGAGCTTCGCAAAAGATTAGATGGAGCAAAAGAGAAGTGGTCGAAGGAATTATTTGAAGTGTTGTGAGCTTATAGATGTACCCCGTAATTCGCCACCAACGAGTCTCCCTTCAGCTTGGTGTATAGAACGGAGGCTATGATACTAGTCAAGATCGGAGAACCATCCTTAAGAAGACAAATATACGACAACAACACAAACCAACAGAACCTATGTGCCAGCCTTGAATTACAAATAGAACTGCGAGAAAAGGCGTAGATCAGGAACATGGCAGCAAAATAGAGAGCGACAAGAAGGTACAACTCAAAGCTTCATCCATGAGTGTTCGTAAGAGGGGACTTGGTATGGAGAATAGCTAGCACCGCAAGGAAGAAAGACAGCAAGTTCTCAGCTAACTGGGAAGGTCCATATAGAATATGTGAAGACGTAGGAGGAGGCGTCTAGAGGCTGGAACATTTATCAAAAGAAGAGATACCAAACACGTGGAATGTATCTCACCTCAAGTTTTACTTTAGCTAAAATCAAAAGTGTAAATAGATAGACAATTTGTAACCTTGGGTGTACTTTTTTTCCTCACCCGACATTTTTTTCCTAAGGAAGGTTTTGGCCAGGGAGTTTTTAACGAGGCACCCCAAGATGATGAATAAAACAAGGGTTGTTTTCCAATTTATCTCAAGTTATTAAGTTCCCCACCACTTACCAAAGAAAGCGGCCTAGGTCGAGCATTCTCTCATCAGCAATAAATCCCCACCACTTATCAAAGTAAGTGGCCTGGATCGAGCACTCTTTCATTAATAATAAATCTCCACCACTTACCAAAGTAAGCAGCCTAAGTCGAACACTCTCTCAACAATAATAAATGCCCACCACTTACCAAAGTAAGCGGCTTGGGTGGAGTACTTTCTTAATAATAATAAATCGCCACCACTTACCAAAGTAAGCGACCTGGGTCGAGTTTAAGATCCGCGAAATTTAATTAAATAAATAAATAAATAAATAATTAATGAATGTGGGTAGTGGGAGCCTTTATGGCATTAAATATTGATTGTTGTGACGTGGAAAAGTACTAGCTCAAATGGTTGAGAGTACTTGATTGTGTGAGAGGACTAGGGTTCAAGTTCTATGTATGACATTTATGTGCTATTTAATTTATTATTATTTTAATAATATGCTGGATCATGATGAGTGATAATAAAATCCTAGAATTATAAGAATTATCATGAAACATAAATTGGTTGTGCATTGATTTGACATTGGCATGATTAGGGGTTCGAACCTTGGTAGATCCAAATTAAACTTTCTTTTGGCCAAAATTTTCTTTGGCATGAATGTGAAAGGGTAGAGAAACCCTAGCTGCCTTAAGAGCAGCCAAGAGGGCTGGAAAACCACAAATAATGAATCATGAATAGCAATTAAGCCTGATTAATGACCATTTTCGTTTTTGAGTCATTAAACAAAATTAAGGCTTGGTTAATTGGCCAATTAAGAGGAAAAAGAGAGGGGTTGAAGGCTGCCATTGTACTGCACAATGAGGAGAGAGAATTCAGAGTGGAATTGTGTTGTTGATTGAAGCACAGAGGCTGAATTGGATAGAGAGTTAAGGCCAGCCACTAGGAGCAAGGAATGAGTCAATAATATTCAAGTTTTAGCAAGAAAACCAAGTTAGGAGAGCTGGAATTGTTATTTTTAATTTGTATCATTTAAATTATATGCAATGTATGTTAACTCGATGCATATATTTTTTTAATTCTGCAATTATCGGGTTTCTGGAAAATTTCCAGAAATCGCATGGCGGACTATTCGTAGCCGCTACGCGACGCGAGTCCAATTGTCTCGATTTTGGGTTTGCATGTGTTCTAGGCTACTTCAGATCGGTGGAAAACAAACTTTAATCATGGATTGATTCAAGGGAAGGGATTAATGGTGGAATTATGTGGTGATACAAGGAAATTGAATGAATTTGGATGTGAACTTGTTTTTGGGTTGAGTAATTGGGGATTTTGAATTCATGATTAAATTTCGGCGTGAATTGGACTGGAAGTGGTTCATTTTATCTTAAATTAAGGTTTGAGTGCAGTGGATTGCATTATGGTATGATGAATGGATGAAATGGGGATGATGGTGATCAGAGGGCTCTCGGTGCTGGGAAATTCTAGAATTTTTCCAGAATGGATGCACCACCTGGCGGCACGAGGCCTACCGCTAAGCGCCAACGCAGAAACAATAGGATATGTGTGACTATGAGGAAAATTTAAGGGTCTAGGGCTCTTAGCGGTTAGGTACTTAAGGATGGGAAATTTAAGGGCCACTAGATTAAGGGGGAGTGGAATGAAAACACGTGAATTATATCTAGGTCTTGGTTCTTAAATTATATTAGAATAGGGAGACTTATGATGTGAGCAATATTATTTTAGAGGTCGTGATACAAATGGTGATGCATAGTGGAGTACAAGAATCATATATTCTTTGTTTGGATAACTTAAGAAATATATGGTGAAACTTTAAGGGTGAAGTATAAATGGTTGAGGCTAGATGTAGAGTAGGCAAAACTCATCATGGGAAACTATGGTAATTATTGTACTATGAGGGAAACTCTACTTAAAACACACTTTAATAATGAGTGAGAGGCTTCCTATGATTGGACTGCAATCGTGAATAGGCTAAAGGATGAGAATAATTCCAATTGGAAAAATCATGAGCGAATTGTTACCTTTAGGCAATAGAGTTGTGGATTCTAGGGTGTGGGCCACAAAGAGGTTGGATTATTCAACTTCAATTGAAGGACGCGAATTCCATAAGGGAACAATGAGTGGAAGAGTTTTGTAAGAGACTCAAACTAGTATTGCGCATGGCGATGATGATTGACCCGCCATGTGATAGCTACGAACATAGTGAGGTTCTAGTGCGAGTAGCGCTTGGCGGTGAAGGTGGTCCCACCAGGCGATGACTGCAGATTAGTGGGCTCTGAGGCACTTGGCGGCATGTGTCCCCTGCCAAGCGATCTGGAAGCGTGTAGCGCTTGGCGAATCGTGAGCAACGCCAGGTGATATTGCAGAGGCATAACTGTGTTTTGCTTGTTTGGGATGTGCGTGGTCTATAAGGCTTTGGTGATATCTCTAAGGTCAGCTTGCTGGTATTCCTTGAGTTATGGCTCAGAACGTATCCCTTGAGTTATGGCTCAAGATAGGGGTTAAGCACGTGGTATTTCTTGAGTTGTGGCTCGGAATGACATCTCTTGAGTTGTGGCTCGGGATGACGGATGAACACGAGGAACTCTTGAGTTGTGGCTCAGGTTAGCGAGTGTTGCCAGTGTGAGTGTGCAAGTTGTGGCTCGTACAACGGGTCTAGATAGATTGCCCTTCTTGGTATGAGACCAACGAGTTTGGTAGTCTTGGGATGTTACGAATGATATTCGTATTGGGAACTCCACCTGGCATTACGGAGTGTGGTCTATAACTTGGTTTCCCGCAGGTGCTCTACCAGTTGTGGCTGGTAGGTGTGGTAGTAAGATATCTCGAGGTACTCATCAGAAGACGTAGATCACGGGTAACATGGTGGTGGCCATGTGGTATGGAATCAATGAATGTAATTCCTTTGGTGTGTTTGTGATATATATGTTTGTATATATATGATTATTTTAATTGTTAGGTCCCCCTATCTGCTTGTGTTTGACGATGATCGTGTACGCGGTACACGGTTGTAGATGATGTTGTAGGTGGATCTAGTGAGGCGTAGAGCTGGAGTGTGGGCTACCTTGGGGAATTTTCTATAGAGCTTTATTTTTTTTTTATAGATTTTAAGGAATTGAAATAACTGATGTTATCGTAATTTGAGTTGTACTCGATTTTTTTTTATATTTTGGTGAATTTGGAGTAATTGATATTGGCATAAATAAGTTTTAATTTTCCCACATTTTGGGAAATGATATTTCAATTAATGACGATTATTTATTATCTCTATTTTATTTTATTAAAAACTCGTAATATCCGGTGGGGATGTTATATCGAGCATTCTCTCATCAACAATAAATCCCCACCATTTACCAAAGTAAGCGGCCTAGGTTGAGCACTCTCTCATCAATAATAAATCCCCACCACTTACCAAAGTAAGCGACCTGGGTCGAACACTCTCTCAACAATAATAAATCATCACCACTTACCAAAGTAAGCAGCTTGGGTTGAACACTCTCTCAAAAATAGTAAATCCCCACCACTTAACAAAGTAAGCAGCTTGGGTCGAGCACTCTCTCATCAATAATAAATCCCCACCACTTACCAAAGTAAGCAGCCTAGGTCAAATACTCTCTCAACAATAATAAATCTCTACCACTTACCAAAGTAAGTGGCCTGGGTCGAAAAACTGTTTTGTCAGAATAAATTATTAAGTTCCCCACCACTTACCAAAGTAAGCGGCTTGGATCGAAAAACTATTTTGTCATAATAAATTATTAAGTTTCCCACCACTTACCAAAGTAAGTGGCATGGGTTGAAAAATCGTTTTGTTAGAATAAATTATTAAGTTTCTCACCACTTACCAAAGTAAGCGGCCTGGGTCGAAAAATCATCATAAAAAATTCTTAAACTGAAGTAGATGACAATAAGAGCAAACAAAAGTGAATTGCATCCCACAACATACATGCAGATACAGAAAAATGACAGATATATTCGTAAACATAACGAAGAAAATCATCCATATTCGTAAGAAGTAACAAATGTACCAATTATTACAGACTTGGGCTCAAAAGCCAGATATTAAATTAATAACTAATTTATAATGGGATCCCTCCCATGGTGACACCTTCTTCAACAATGAGATCTTTACCAGTAGCCGCCACCTCCTCAACCTGCTCGGAGCTCAACTCGTCTTCATCGACCAGGCGGCCATCAAAAACATCTTGGTTGACATTGTACTTAAGATCTGTCGGGTCCACCTCTTTACAAAAGAAGGCCGCTTACCTTAAACCTTTATTGAACCAGTTGATATGTTCCTGAATAATGTGACCCTTCAAATCTTCTAATTCGCTTTCGAGGCCAACATTCTTCTCTTTCAGTTATTCATTATCTGTTTCCAAGTTAGATATTTTTTCGTTCAGCTTTCTCTCTGAATCTAGGCATCTAATCTTCCAAGTATCGAGACGCTTCCTTTCAACCATCCATTCCTCCCGCTCTTTCTCCCACGCTGCCTTTTCCTCCTTGTACTTAGCGGCCTAAGTCTTTAACTCCTCTTAGATCTCCTCCACTTTGACCTTGCTTCCATCCTTCATTTCCCTTTGAAGAAGGGTGCCAACTCTACGACCCAAAATCAATGCCTTGTTAAATTCCAACATCGTATTTATCATCGCATTGGGTTCCATGTTATCCATGGAAAAGACTATCGACTCAAGAAGATGAATTTCAATATCGCGACGCACGGTAGTCTCCAGCAGCTCAATCAGGCAAGCCTCAAGCCTCTTGGACCCAGAAGTAGACCTCGACCCTAGTAGTGTGGCTTTAGCTTTCTTCAAGTCCTTTCCAGTGCCTTATTTAACCAGAATGGACGCTTTCCTCTTAGATCCACCATGAACATGAACCTCGACTAATGGTTCTTGGAGGTTGGGAACTTTAGTATTCCCAACATTCTTTGCCTTCTCGACTTGCTCTCTGCACAAGGTCCGGAACAAGTCTAAGTTCTTCTTCCCCAATTGAGCCATATGACCTGGAACACAAACACGAAACGATTATCTCTGTCACCTAAATCATAGCGGTAATAATAAAAATTGATACCTTCTAAATCAACAAGGGGATGTACGGATAAATAAACTCTAACTAAGCCCTTAATGGGCAGTTTATTGCTAAATCTCCCTAAGATCTACACAACTCCTCTATCACTTGTTGACAAATCCTCCTTCATATCCTTATACCCTAAGGATTGTCAGTCCAACTAAAGGAGAACTTCGTACTCCCATCCTCGTTATAAAAGTGTGAACTGCCCGACTCCTTCACAACAACATTAAAAAAAGTTGTCCCTAAAATGTTTGAACGATTGTGAAAACGTGACCAAAATGCTTATACCCGGCCGACTTACCAAGGACAACCAAGTGACCAAACTCTTTGGACGGGTTCATAAAAGTATAGAAAACACTGCGAAGAAGGTTAGAGATACAAAGACCGGCAAAGAACACGAAAAGCCTAAAGATAGCCCAGTTGTTAGGGTGCAACTAGATAGGCGCGACGTTCAACAAGCGGAGCACTCCCATTGTAAAATCCTCAAAAGGAAGTTGCACATGTAATTGCGAGAAATGACACATATACATGTAAAAGAACCCCTCCACGGCACTCCCTTGGTCATGACATACGCACTCAATTGCGTTTACTCGCACCAACGATGCAATATTTGGGGAAACACCTCTCTCAAGAACATGGACGCAATTCAACCATGAGTTGAGTATTCGAGAGCATCTGGACAACGAATATTAGGTCCTCAGTCTGTGGACACCCATTCGTATCCGAACCTTGCCAACAAACTATTCTTGGTTACTTCATTAGGAGGATCAACCCTAATATCACAGACCATTTGAATCCCCCCTTACTAGCTAGATGGCCACTACCCTTATTCCTTGATTCTCCACTCCCATTACAATACATAGCTTATATAAATGAAAGATGACAACAGAAAGAGGGAATATATCGGACAAAGATAAACATAAATCATGCAAATTTCTCAAGATTACGCAAATGAGGCAGAATGTGCAAATCTTATTCCTAAAAATTATTTATACGATAAACCACACTCCTACAAAGGTTTTCTCGCCAAAATGTTAGAAATATGAAACATCATAATTAATGGTGACTATGGAACTCTCTTTGACGTGATCCCTGACAATATGAGTCCTTTCACCTGCTCTTAATCACCTCTGACAAAGTCTTAGCAACATTTCTACTTCTCAAGATTGGGGGACTACCATACCGCAATGAATGCCAAGAAAAGAGTAATTTTTCTTGCAAAAACAACAAAAAAACATGGAAACCTTTGACACAACTTCATTACTTGTCCTACCAAAGGCTTGGGGACTGATGTACTATACTAGGCGGTTATGATCGGTATGGCTAACTACCTGTCCCAACCGCCAACTTATAGAACTGACAAAAAGAATGTTGGTTGACTACACAAGAAGAGTATACATACATAATGGCCAAGGTATCATACGAGCAAAGGCCACCTACTCTACACTTAGGAAATAACAGTTGCATTCACAAAATCAAGTCATAAGCCTAATGCTTGGGTCTTGATCAGGCCCATACAAGCCCAAAAGAGACCCAATGAGCCTAGTAGGGGCCCAGCCCATAAGCCAGGTAATTTGTGATTAATATTCTATAAATATAAATGGACCCCAACAATTAAAGGTACGCAATTCATTAATTATGTGATTTGACTTTTGAGAGCTTTTGTTGACTTGATCGTCAAAGTCTTTTCCGTAGGTAATCCCCAAAATGTCCAATCCGCCTATACTACAAGAAGACATACCCAAGTCGAGAAGCAAAGACATATCCATCTTAAGGAGTTAAAGTTTGGGTAAGATTTGATTTGTGCTCCCTGATATTCTGTTATTGTTTCCGCATGAACAATTTCCTATATCAATTAATTTAGCAGCATCAAAGCCCCAAAATCACAAATCGTTTAAACCTAACATGCACATAATCAATATTTCATCCAATTACCTTACAATTCGTTACTTATGAATAATTTACCATATAAACAATTCCTAATAACCCTTTTTTTCCCGATCAGAACCACCCAGAAATCACGAAAACATAAATATCGTGCATAGATAACTCGCGTCGCCCAACGACTTTGAAGGCCCGCTAGGCAGTTTCTGAAAATTTTCCAGAAACATCGGATTACACAGAATTTTACACAAATCAGGGTTCAAATTCAACATTCGTCATGCGAAAAACAATTAAATTACAAAAATTTACGGAGTCCAACTCCCTTAACCTGGATTCCTTGCTTAAATGCAAAACCCTTGTCCTTTGTGTTATCGACGTGCCCTACTCCTTGTCTCCTTCTAATTTTTTTCCTTAATGTGCTTCCAATTTCCCCTCTCAGCCCTATTGTCAACACCCAATTTCGTCCGGGTAAATGTGCTTGTTTGGTTAAAAATAATAATAATAATAATAATAATAATAATAATAATAATATATAATGTAATAATAATAATAAGTAATAAAATAAAATAAAAAAAATATGTTTTGATTGATGGTAGGTTTTTAAACTTTAATTTTACCGTAGGAAGAAAGAAAAAAAAAGAAAAAAAACCGAAGAGCAGGAGAATCTAATTTATTTTAATTATCACACTCTTTTCATGAGCCCAAATGTTTTACATATTTTTACCCCCTTTGTTTGCTATTTACACTCTTCCCATGACATGTCAAAAAAGGACATTTCATAATTTCTGTTTTTAGATAAGCGTATAATATTAAGAGCAATATTTTTTTTATATAATAATTTGAATAAATATCGTGCATTTACACTTATGTGCGTTGTCAGTCTGGGAAGGTATTATTTTAATTAGAAGCAAATATTCCCGATAATAATACTTTTAGAGAATGGTACGATTTTAATATTTAGAAGAAAGTATTTCTGGTAATAATTAGAATTAATTATATGAATAATATGTTATGATTTGATCACGATCTTTATGTGATAGAAAATATGATTCTAGTAATTACATGAAATATTTTGTTAATAATTATAATCAATACCGTGGATATTATGCAACAATATAACAAGACCAATTTTTTCCCCATATATTTTATTATAATTAAATACTAGTATCTCAGTGGTACCCAAGAGGCCTATATAAGCACAAAATTTCTTCAATGCAGGCACAAAAAAAAATCAAAAAACCCCTCTCCTTTTTATCACAGAGCACACACACAAAAGGGGGTCATCTTAAGAGGTAAATTTTCTTTGCTCTTAATGCTTTTCATAATTCTCTTATAACATCAATGATTGTTTGAATTGTTGTATGATTAAATGTGTTCGGGGTTCTCATGTTAAATGATTTTGGGTTTGTCGTTGCTGTGCTCAACCTTTCTCTTTTCCTTTATTTTTATCTTGATAAATAAAAAGGTTTCTTTCGTAGACTTTAATTCTCTCTAAACAAAAAATAAAAAAAAATAAAAAAAATTATATTACTTCTTTGATATAAGTATTGCATACCATGTCAAGTCTCGGACTTGCTTGGTAATCAAAACACTTCTTCGTAGGCGTTTTTTATTCTTAAAAGGAAATTAATAACAATAAAAATATAAAATTATAAAATTATTTTTAATATCATGTCAAATCTCGGATTTGCTTGGTAACTAAATCTTTTATCATGTAGAATCTCGAGTTCTCTTGATATTAATAAAATATACATATACATAAAAATCTAGAAAATTAAAAAAAACAAAATAATAATATCAAACAACAAATATTTGTACAAAGAACTACGTTATCCCTGATTTTCCAAATGGAAATACGTAGGAGCGAGGTACAATCCTCGTCGGGCCAAAAATATAAAAAAATAATTTTATTTTAATCTTTAATATTTTTGTAGGTGTTTTTATTTTGTTTGATTTTTTAGGGAATAAAAAATATTTTAAACATCGAATTCTATCTTGCACACTTAATTAAAGAAGGAACCGTCTTAAGACGGACGTTGTGGGGTGCTAATACCTTCCCCACACGTAACCGATCCAAATTTGGTTTTGAAGACCATTCTTTTAAAGGTTTTTCTATAGTTTTCCATAATAAACTATGGTGGAGACTCCTCTGCTTTTTTTAAATGATTTTTGTCGTCCCGTCGCGATCTCGGTTGCGACACCTATGTTTTAGTGCTAATTTTGTGCTTGTACCAAAAGGACACTCTATCTCTCCAATTTCCCTATTACCCTCACTCTACAACCTTCATTTTAATTGCATTAATGGCCGAAACAAAAATTGACATTAAAATGGTTTTAATGGTTATTCAATGACTATTTTTAGATGTCTTCCCAGCCCCTACAGCTGATCTCCCAAATGGCTAGGGTTTTCTGACCCTTCACATCCATGCCAAAAAAAATTTTGGCAAAAAGAAAACTTAATTTGTGTCTACCAAGGTTCAAACCCACACCTATGTCAATGTCAAGTCAATACACAACCAATTCAACCAATTCATGTTTCATGATAATTCTTATAAATATAGGATTATATTATCACTCATCATGATCAAGCATATTATTATTAAAATAATAACCAATTAAATAACACATAAATTGCATACGTAGGACTTAAACCCAAGTTCTCTCAACACAATCAAGTACTCTCAACCACTTCAGCTAGTACTTTTCCATATCATAAATGTCAATATTAATTGTCATAAAGGCTTCCACTACTCGCATTTGTAATTATTTAATTAATTAATTAAATTTCTCGGGTCTTACATTCCATCTCCTCTTCTTGATAACTTTGATAATCAAATTTTGTTAATATTTTTCATAATGTCTTTAATATTTCCACTTGTATGCAAAATATTAAATATGTAAACCAAATACTTATTGATTCCAATTTTATTAAATAAAACCTAAAATATCTAAAAAGATAATAATAAAATATAAAAAAAAAGATAAAAAACTATAAATAAAACATGATAATGCAATTATTAGTGAGGATAAATGCTAAGTGCAGTTTGCACTAATTATATGAAAAATGTGTTCAACACTGAGTGGATTACTAAGTGTTAAATATATGCGTTAGACGACCAATGCAATTTGACTAAGTAGACGACCCTTGAGGTGCAAGTGTTAGATGATGTCAGTGTTAGACATTGAAGATGTTATATGCAGTGGCAAATCTTGACCAAAATTTTTGGGGAGCCAAAATAATATACTTAAAATTTATATATTTAACATTACTGTCATTAATTCAGTAAAAATGAATACATAATTTAGTATAGCTATAACTATAAAAGAAACTACACATATCTAAAGGATTGTCTATCATTTTTTCATATTCTTAAACTTATCAAATAATTCAATCATAACTAAATTTTTCAGCTCTTTTTTTCAATATAAATAACCATATCATTTGTAAAATATTCATTTTCCATTTTACTAAATGTGCACATATTGATTCAAAAGTCATCATAAGCATTTAATTTCATTGTTATACGATAAGCAATGATATTGTCCTATTTTGATCTTCACTTTTCTTTTATCAATTTTAAAAAATGAATTTATTCTTTTGTTTTGTTTAATATACCTATTTAAAAAAAAAGTTTAAGACAAAAAAATAATTTATCATAATCTAATCAAAAATTGAGACACATAACTACTACAAAAAATTATGATAATCAAGTCCACTTAATAATTGTCTATAAAAAATCACATAATACATTACCTACTCTTCTATATTCATAAAAAAATAATACAAAAAATGTCATGAGATGAAAAATAGTGCTAAGTATTAAACAAGTATTTCACTACCAAATGAGACAGGAGAAAGTTACTTTTTTTCCTTTAAAGATGGAAGAAAAGATATAAATAATGAGTTTCTGTTTAACTTTTTTTTTTCTTTGATAACAAAAGAAATTAGGTAAGGGTGAAAGATGAGTATAACATATGAAAAACTCAAAAGATAATAGGAAGAGAAAATGAAAACTATCTTAGTAATTTTTTTTCTTTATTATATTTAATTTTATGTTTTTTATTTATTAACATTAAATATCGTACTTTTTAAAAGAAATAAAAAATACCTAATTTAAGTTTCATTTTTTTCAATATACTACTACCTAATTTAAAAGATACATATAATTGAAAAAAATTGAAAAACTTTGGGGTTTGTGGCCCACGCCTGCTCCTTAAGAGCTTCGCCACTAGTTATATGTTATGGTGCACTAATTTGTCCGATGCATGTTGGTCGCATGACATAGGTGGTTCACTAACGTGGGTAGGGATGACAACGGGTCAAGTCGGACACGGATAGTGCCTACCCACAACTCGACCTATGACCAAAAAATCCACCCGTAAATATTAAAAAAAAATATTTTATAAATATTTAAATTTAAATTTAAATAAAATTACAAAAAAATGTAGAATAAAATATAACTTGTATTATATATAATTTAAATTTAAATTTAATTTAATCTAATAAAATATAAATATAAATATAATTCTCATTAAATTTAACTTAATAAAACATAAATTTAATTTTAATTTTAATTTTTTACGAGTAATGGGTATCCGCGGGTACGAATAGTATGATACTCGCACCCGATCTATTTATAAGCGCGTATTAAAATACCCGCTACCTACGAGTATTTGTTACTTGCGGGTACCAACTATCCATCACGAATACCCATGAGCACATGTATTTTTGACATCCTTGGACACGAGGGTTATTAATGGAGTAGTGATTTAGAAATAAGAAGATATGTAACATCCCATTTAATAAACATGCTTAATTAAATGAAACATCACACAAGATCATATAAAGAGCAAAGTTGCGGAGTATAATGTCACTCCTTATAGATATCCAAGATACTTAGAAAAGGAACCAAGGCACACCACGATGTTGTTTCATTGTGCATAGTAAGTAGGTGAAGCTATACTCATGTATTTGTGTGGTTGCAGAGAAGTCAAGTTCTTTGTAAGGTAAGGGAAGTTAACTTGTTAGTTGCTTGTTTGTTGGTTTTATTAATATGTATGTGTGCATTATTTATGATATAGTGAATGTCTGGAAACACGAAGCTTGGTCGGCACAATGATATAGAACACAAGTTGTAATGTAGTATACTTGTGTTTATATTTGTTGATTGCATGAGTGAATGCATGTTAAATGATGAATTATTTGTTATGTTTCCATATGAGAGATGACATGTTGTTGACCTTAGGGTGACAATGGTGGCTCTAGGTGGCTCCAGTCAAAATTTACAGGTGGTGAGGTTTTGAGGGGAATACCAATTACTATAGAAGGTGATGGCCAAGGTAATTGTGAATAAATGATGATAACATTAAACTAATCCACAGCTAAGAAGAGGAACGTAGTGGAGTTTTGAATCATTTATCTAAGTTATGAGTTAGTGAAGCGTCTATATATATGAGAGGCCTTGTAGAGCCTTGATGAGTGGTCAAAATCTACTTATGTGTGTGCATGCATGGTTGTTGCATTGTTGTGGCTGCATAAGGTAATGTCCCGGGTGGGGATGACTATAAGTGTAGTGGTTTGAAGAACACAGAATGAGGGTTGTAAAAGGATTGTCCTTACTTTGATAGTTTATTAGTACCATATCGAGAAAAATAGTGTTGCAAGACTCAAAGGAGGTTCTTGGGCTTGGTAACATCATATGGAATTAACCTTGTTAGAAGTAACTATTTGACAAGATTTAGGGATTTATGTGTGTGCATGCATGGTCAAAATCTACTTGTTAGCTAGATTAGACTCGTTTTTGTAATTTAGTAAGAAGTTTATTAAACTACTTTTATTAGAGGTTGGGCTTGAAACTTATTAAGTATAGTTGTGACACCTTGGTTGTGGGGTGTTATTGAGGGGGAAGGGATTAAATCCAACCAAATCGAATGTCATAGGATAACTTGAACATTTATATATATATATATATATATATATATACATATATATATATATATGTGTGTGTGTGTGTGTGTGTGTGTGGTTATAATTGATTGAATGGTAAATATTTAATAATTAAAATAATATATTTCATTTATTTAAAAAAAAATTGGAATATTTTGACCTAGGCTCAAAACCCTATAAATACAAATCAATCCCACAAGGAGCACTCACTCAATTCTCTTATTCATCTTACACTTATATTTATTTTTCTCTTATTGTCTTAAGCGCCATTTATCTTTTGTAGGTGGATCTTCCTTTATCTTTTTTAACAACTCTAAGATCAATCCTCAATGTTATAAACTCAACTTCCAAGGAATATCACCTTTTCCATCTTATGAGAGATGCATTCCTTTCTAGTAAGAAACATTTGGTACTCACTATGGGGCCTGGGTAAAACTATTAACAGATCACATGTCTTATAGTACTTGTCAGAAGCCAAACTACCACATCATCATTGTCAATTCTTGAGATAGATTCTTCAATCGTTGAAGACTTCATAGGACAAATGGAGAATCTCCTTCAAAACAATGAGGAAAATCTCCAATATGCAATAGCCAACATGCGAGACAAATTTGACAACGATCTAGAGCTCTTGCGAGACCAACATTAGGTCAAGTTGAATCAATATCAAGATGAGTTTCAAGCTCTCCATGAACAATTTTGTATATTTAACAAGGATTAGATCACTCACTACTCTAAGTAGGACTTAGAGGCTCAAACCCAAAACACTCAAGAGTTGTTAACTCTCAACCAACTTCCACGTAAAAATATTTTGTTAAGAATATAGGTAATCGTTGCATGATACACAATGTCAAAAGGTACCAATGAAGAGATATACACAACAACTTCAATTCGATAATTAAATGCTAGTTGTAAACTGAACCAACAATATAACATGTCCTCTTACTAGGCTTAGAGGCACTAATCAAGTGACTCACGAGCATATGATCAACGAGACTTATTGGTTTTCACCTTTCACACCAAATGTTACAAAGACCCAACTTCCTTAATGAGTACAAATTCATGCCCTCATTTAGCCTTTAATCTTGGTTTCTTAATTGGTATTTATGCTTTAAATATTGTTTTAACTATGGTTTGTTATAATTAGGCTTATTGAGCATAAATTGTTGACAAAAAGAAGATGAATATCTTGTTTCAATAAAGAAATTTGATGACGATGACTTATGGAGAAGTGTGAAAGACTTAATGAAGATTCATGGAGAAGTTTTGAAGACTTAAAGAATGCTTGGATTCAAGAGTTATTTTATAGTCTTATAATTTTGGTTGTTGAAGTCATGTAATCTATGTATGTCATTTAAGATAGTAAAAGTAGAAGGTCATAGGTCAAAAGGTAGATCTCAAGCAGCAGTCCACTGAGAAACTTAAGAGAAAATTTAGCTTTTGTAATTAACACTAGAATAATCGATTATTCTTAGTGATAATCAATTATCTCAGTTAAAAATGATTATTGATAAAAACCATTGTGATAATCAATTATCACTTAAGATAATCGATTATCAATGATAGTTGTAACTTTACCTTTAATATTCCTAACCTAATTTTAAAAGTGGCTTCTATAGATGAAAGTGAGAGTTTTCCTTACAAGATACAGGAGTTAGATTATAACTCTGTGTGGAAAATCTTGGAAAACCTAGTGTAGGTAGAGTGATAACTTTTATCAAGTGTGATCTTGAGTGATTGAATGTTGTTGTTGCTTAGTAAAATTGTTTATCCTTTGTGTGATTCAAAGGAGGTGTTCATTCCTTGTGGATTCAAGGAAGATGTTTCTTCATCTCTTGTGTGACTTAAGAGAGGTGTCTTCATCCTTTGAGGGACTCAAAGGAGGTGTTCATCACTTGTGGATTTCGGGGGAGGTGTCTTTCTATCTTAAATTGTTCTTATTCTTATATGTAATCAATTTATTTTTAGAGTTTGAGTTAACCCCACTTAAGAGAAATTGACAACTAGACATAGGGTCTTTTGATCCAAACCAATTTAAAATACCTTGTGCAATTTTCTCTTTCTATACTCTTTTTAATTATCTGTTGATTATCTTAACAGAATCGATCTTTTCTTGAATAAGATTTTAAAAAGGGGAAAAATTTTAAAAGCACAATCTTTATTATGAAACCAATTCACCCCCTCTCGATTTTATCCAAATGTAAATATTTCATTACACGATTATAACTATTGGTATAAGAGCTTGCTTTGATAGTCATTCAAATTCTTCAAAAATAGTTAGACAAAGTTAAACATTTGAGAAGGGTGCTTTGATTAATAAACCCCCTTTATTTGTTGGGGAAAATTATCTTTTTTGGAAAGTAAAAATGCAAATACTTTTAGAGTCTACTGATAGAGGTTTCTGGGATGCACTTGTAGATGGTCCTTTTGTTCCCACTATTATTGTTAAGGATATGTAAGCACCTAAGCCTTTTTCACAATTGATTGCGAAAGAAAATAGAAGGGCTCGATATGATGTTAGAGCCAAAAATATAATCTCATTTACACTAACTCTTGATAAATTTTATAGAATTTCAATTTGTACAAGTGCTCAAAAAATGTGAGAAATTTTAATGGTAACATATGAAGGAACAAATTATGTAAAACGTGCTAGGAAGAACTCGTTAATTCAAGAATATGAGATGTTCTGGATGCTACAAGGGGAAACAATATATGATGTTCAGAAAAGATTCACCCATCGTCAATTAGCTCTTTGGGTTATGTAAAAATTTTGACATTAATGAACTCAATATAAAAATTTTGAAATCCTTGAACAGGTCTTGGCAACCAAAAGGTCACCGCAATAACGGAGTACGAAATTATGTGAATATGTCCATGGCTGCTCTCTTTGGGAAATTGAGAGAGCATGAGTTATAATTAGGGAGACTAAATGATAAAGAGGAAGAAAGAAAGAAAAAACACATTACCTTTAAATTTGAAATTTCCAAATGCAAAGATAAAATAGAAGATTATGACTCTGATTCCGAGAATATGGACTTAATGACGAAAATGTCCACAAAGTTTATGAAAAGAAAAAGATAGACATCTTGAGTCAATAGAGTTTTGATGATGATGACTTATGGAGAAGTGTGAAAGATGTAACAATGATTCATGGAGGAGTGTTGAAGAGTTAAACAATGCCTGAATTCAAGAGTTCTTTTAAATTCTTATAATTTTGCTCGTTGAAGAAATGTAATATGTGTATGTCATTTAAGATAGTAAAAGTAGAAGGTCATAACTCAAAAGATAGATCCCAAGCAATAGTGCATTGAGAAACTTAAGGGGAAGTTTTGCTTTTGCAATTAACATTGGAATAATCGACTATTCTTAGTGGTAATCAATTATCTCAATGAAAAGTGATTTTTGAGAAAAGCCGCTAGGATAATCGATTATCACTTATTATAATTAATTATCAGTAGTTGTTGTGACTTGACATTTCATATTCTTAACCTAATTTCGAAAGTGGCTTCTATAAATGAAAGTGACGATTCTCTTTACAAGATACAAGAATTGGGTTATAACTCTGTGTGGAAAAGCTTTGAAAACTAGTATGGGTAGAGCGATAAATTTCATCAAGTGTGATGTTGAGTGATTGAGTGTTATTGTTGTTGCTTGGTGAAGTTGTTCATCCTTTATATGATTCAAATAGATGTTCATTCCTTATGGATTCAAGGAAGGTGTTTCTTTATCTCGTGTGACTCAAGAGAAGTGTCTTTATCCTTTGTGGAACTCAAAAGTAGGTGGTCATCCCTTGTGGATTTCAAGAGAGGTGTTTTTCACCTCTTGTGGCTTTAAGAGATATGTTTTCTATCATAAACTATTTTTATTTCTATTTGTAATAAGTTTATTTTTAGTGTTTGAGTTAATCCCTCTTTAGAGAGATTAACAATTGGATGTAAGGTCTTTTGATTCAAACCAGTGTAAAATATCTTGTGTAATTTTCTCTTTCCTTACTCTCTTTAATTATTTGTTTATTATTTTAACGGAATTTTTAGTGAATCAAATTTTAAAAAGGGGAAAACTTTTTAAAAGTCCAATTTTTATTAAGAAGCCAATTCACACCCTTTTAGTTTTGTCCAAACACAAATGTTTCGCTTTAAGATTCTAACATAAGTTACAAAAACATGTTAAAAATAACTTTTTAGTTGCATAAATGTGCTTTGGATATTTTGAGTTGTATTGGTGGAGCTAGAACTAAGATAAGATCATGGAAGCGTGGATTAATTTATTAAAGCTTCATGACACCTCCAAAATTAAGTTAAAATTAGCAAATAATCAAAATCATAAGGAGTTAAGCCAATCATCACATGAAGATAGCAAAACCAGCATGAAAAGCAAGAAATCGTAGAAAGCTAATAGAAAAGTGCTTATGTGATTTTCTTTGTCTTTTCAATTGTGAGGGCTTTCATAATGCAATAATATTTATGATAAAAGATAATTTGAGGAAAATATATCTTTAGAAAATTGTTTTTTATATTTTTAAATAATTATTTATTTAATTATATCATAAAATATCAAGAGATAATAACTGCTAAATCTTTTGAAAAATGTCCAGATCTTCTTAAATTTTTTTAGATCTCTACAACAACCAAAATTATCATGGAGAAAGAGGATATATTTAAAAAATAATTGGAGGATATTACATTAACAAAAAGAAGATTACAACAATAGAAAAGGAAAAAAAGGGTCTATCCTAATTTCTATATAAAGAGACTTAGGGAAATTAATTAGGAGACATCTTAAGAAACCTTTAGGGGGGCCTAATTTCAGCCCAATGTGTGAGTAAAATAGTAATTATATAAATTTTATAAAAATAGCAGTACTTTACTCATATACGGTGTAATGAATAAAGTACAAATTGAATCTTAAGCATATATGATGGAATAAATAGGATTCTAAACAAATTAATCGAGTAGTTACTTTAATTAATATGAGTTCTCTACCTTTCAATTAATTGAATAAAAATTAAAAAAAAAAAACTAATGCAGAATCGTAATTTCAAAAAGTGGGAAAATCAACCTAATTTCATCACTTTTATTCAAGTCTTTTACATTTTTCATTTTTTTTATTGCAAAACAATCCCCTAATTTCATCTAATTAGGTGCATTAAAATTTGCATAGCATTTTCACTTTAATTCATTTTAATTATCTTGGTGCATTGCTTACAAAGATTTAGCACAATAATTTTTGCGCCTAATTACTTGCTTGATCCCCATTTTGGTTGAAAGTTCCAAGTTGATATCCAATTAAAAACTTTTGTTTCAATTGCGTTCCAATTTTTTAAAACAGACCCCAATTAGGTCTTTTCAAAAAATTACTAACAATGTAAACAACATGTCACGTGTCAGTCTATGTTTTTTTTAATCTTTTATAATTAGTTTTATTTTTATTTTTTTGTTTGCAAAATATTTTGTTGTCTACGTGTCAGGCCCTTAGTGTGACACATGGCATTGACAATGCCACGTGGTAGGGCAATGCCACGTGACAGGACAATGGCACGTGTTAATATCAGTACCACGTGTCATTGTTTTTTATTTCAATTTAATTCTCATATATGTCTCTTTGATTCAATTTAATCACAATTTTTATTCAAAATAAAGCAATATTGTCCTTCTCAAAATTGAGACCAAATTTATTATTTGTATAAATGTTATAATGATATATTCAACATATTACATTATTGTATATTATTAACCTATGTTTTGTTAAATATGTTTTTGTAATAAATTTTAATATAAATATTATTATAATATTTATACAAATAATAAATTTGGTTCCAATTAAAAGAGGACAAAATTTATTATTTGTATAAATGTTTTTAATTAATTTATTCTTGTAAAAGAACATGGATTAATAATATATTAGTTTTAAATACTTAATTTTGTTTTAAAAAAAATATTTATATTTAATTAGTTTTAATCTTATAAAAAAGCATAGATTAACAAAAACATGGATTAATAATATAATAATTTAATATGTTAAAAATTCATTTTTAATAAAAATATCAGTATAACATCTATATAAATAATAAATTTGGTCTCGATTTGGAGAGGGACAATATTGCTATATTTTGAAAAAAATTGGAACTAACACTATAAGAAAATATTTTATTAGTAACCGATTTTAGTGACTAAAAGTTGTTAGTCACTATAATGACCAATTTAGATACCAATTTACAAAATTAAAATTTATTGGTTACTAAAATAATCACTAATATAAATAAAAAATTATAATTGGTCACTAAATTTGTCACTAATTAATTAGAGAGCAATTTAGTAACTAAGTTATTTTGGTTATTATAACTTAGGTAGCTAATTTTTAGTGACCAGTTGTCTTTGGTAGCCAAAACTATGGTAGCTAATTTTAAAAACCAATTTAGTGACCAATTATAATTTTTTATTCATAATAGTAACTATTTTAGTAACCAATGGTTTTTTTACTTTGTAAACTTGTATCTAAATTAATAATTATAGTAACTAACAACTTTTGGTCACTAAAATTGGTTACTAATGAAGCATTTTCTTGTAGTGTAAATTGAATCAAAGAGACATTTATAGGGACTAAATTAAAATCAAGACAATGACACTTGTCATTGACACTAACATGTGGCACTCCCTTGCCACGTGACACTAATAGTGCCACGTGTCACACTAGGGACTTGACATGTGGACAATAATTTTTTTTTTTGCAAAAATAAAGAATAAAAATAAATTTAAAAAATCATAGATTAACATATACCATGTTGTTAACGCCATTAATATTTTTTTTTTAAATGACCTACTTGAGGCATTTTCTCAAAAGTTGGGACAAAATTGAAACAAAAAGTTAAGTGGGTACCAACTTGAAACTTTCCAACCAAAGTGGAGACCAAGCGAGTAATAAGTCTTATTTTTATTGTATTTGCCTAACCTTTTTAATGTAGGTTTTATAAAAACTAATTTGTTAAAAGTATTTTTGGGAGACAACTTTGGTTAGTTTTACCCTAACTAATATTCTTGGCTACTAAAAGCAATACTAAAATTGCATTAAAAAATAGTATTAATTTGATCGCATCAACGAATTGTGTTATTCCTACAAAGTGGAAATGGCCTTATATTGAAAAGTACGATGGATTGCCAAACTCGAAGCATATGATGAATTTTGAATTTGATTGACTTGATCGGCATCTCATAATTTTTATGTATAAGGAATGACTTGATAAGTTCTTCAATTATTTGAATAGCTTTCGTAGTAGCTTTAATCATCTTAATACTACGTATATATTATAATTCATCTTATTTGAATCAGTAGGCTATAACTACAACAATATACGTTAAATCGCTTAATACTACGTATATATTATAATTCTTCCTTGTATCGTCTGGTCAATTTGTTTCAATATTATATCATGTATTTCTAATTATATATGTTTTATTATAATAAAAAACCACTTTATCTAGTGGGTTTTTATTTTGTTTGGTCTTAACAAAGCTCAAACGTTAGAAAAAGGTGACGAAGGCTTCACCTACCTCTGCTTCAAAATATCGCACAAGCTTTTAAGAGAAGGCTTGTAAGTAAGGACAAAAATTACACTCCCTTTAATACTAATTAAGATGTTATCATCCATGAGGTGTTTAATCTCAAACTAGTACGACTTTGATAACCTGCACTCTCCCCATTTATTGATCCAACCAAGTGGTGTAGCCATCACTAGAACCAAGGTCACACTACAAAAGAATGACATAAAGCATGCGGTATGATAAAAGAACTTGTCCAATCAAAGGCCTTGGGACACTTTGTACAACATGACCAAGCTATATGTGGTTAGGGCAAGGGAATTGGAGAAAAGGTTGAGACAGAGGTTTCCATGGTCAAGGAAGGGGAAACATATCTAAGATATATATATATATATATATATCTATATATATATATATATATATATATATATATATATATATATATATATATATATATATGTATCATGACATAATATAAAATCCAACCAACTTGAGTGCCACCATATAACTTAGATATTTGTGTGTGTGTGGTTATAATTGATTGAATGAAAAACATCTAACAATCAATCATATATTTTATTAATTTAAAATATCTTTTCTATTTCAACCTAGGTCCAAGAGCATATAAATACAGATAAATGTTATAAGGATTACTCACTCAATTTTCTTATTCATTTTATACTCATATTTTTTTAATCTTATTGACTTGAGTGTTAGAGAATCTTTTGCAATTGGACTTCGCTTAATCTTCTTCAATAAAGATCAATCCTCAAAGGTATAAACTCAACTTTTTAAGAGTAACTTTTCCATATTGGGAGAGTCACACTTCATTCTAGTAAGAACAATAGGTGTGTTGTATGTGGGGTACCATGGAGTACGATGGAGTTGGGGGAAGGGAGGAGGATTTTGGGGAACTAAAGGGGAAGATGGGGTTTGAAAATAATGTCGACGGTGGGAGAGAGAAGGAAGATGGTTATCGTTACAGTGGTTGTGGTAGAAGGGTCATGCTAATGACTGGTATGGTTTAGACTAACATGTGATTACCATTTTAACATCATTAATGTTGATTTAACAAAAAGATAACTATTGCATAAAAGGCTTTTAACAACAGTTTTTGAATCGTCTTAGAATCAAACACCATTAAAAGTCTAACACAAACAATGATGCTTCCCACAACTGTCGTTAAAAGTATAAACCACAACAAGGTAAGTTATGTATTATCATCATTAAAAAAGCCAAATAAGGAAAAATAAATAAAAAATTATGCGATGCATATAATGATAGTTTCCCCAATGTCTTCAAATTCATTAACTTTAACATTGCTGATAATTGTGTGAAGTTAGTTGAACCAGGAGATAATGGAGTTTCTGCATCGGTAGACATATTTCCTACACTGCTTCAGCAAAGGATTATATTGCCCTCTAATATATAATCCATTGTCCAATAGAAAAAATTCACGTGTTTCGAACACACTTGGCATGTCTAACAATTCACTATGCCCCATCCATGTTGTATAATTTTTCACAAATCCATCGCACAAAAGATGATCTCTAATTTCAGCAACATCCAATCTTCTCCCATTCAAACAATTCACACAAAGGCACCTTATCCTTACTCTGTTTCCTACACTACCATCATTATGTTGAGAAAATTGTGTAAACTCTTCCACCCTTCTTTCGAAATCATCACTTATATGTGGTAAATTAGTCCAACTTCGATCCATGTATTGAATTTCAAACGGAAAACTAAGGATCGCCTAATGAATAAGTACAACAAATAAAAAATAAATAATAATAATTGTCACAGGTCGGACAACCCAGACTCAATTCCAACACATTCAGAAAAATAAATATTTTTAATACTTCATAACATAATCTAACCAGAAATTGAAAAAGTATAATAACATTTGTAGGGTATAACATAAATATAACAGTGCATTCAATAAATCAAAGTCTAACATAAATATAACAGTGCATTCAATAAATCAAATTTCTCTAAATAAAATTAATCAAATATCTACAAATCACATATAATTTTATAAATAATAAATATTAATCAAATTAAAAAAAATCAAAACAAAATTAAAAATAAAACTTACCTAGAATGGAAAGTAGCACTGGAGGAAAGCCAATAAAGAAATGGACAGTGCAGGCTAACCAAAGCAATTGTAATGGGGAAATGGGAGATATGAGACACTAATGGCGAATAGAGAGGGAGGAACACATGAAAAAGATGTGCACAACAACGAGTGTATGCAAATAACATGTTAGAGTAGCGGTGGAAGGGAATTGGTCAATGGTAGAGGCTTGGTTGAGCAAAGAATTAAAGGTGGCAATGTGGGCTGGGTTGGGCATGCCAATGAACTAGGCATGCCCTGCACTTGACCCATAAAATGCGAGTCGGGCTAACTTATCTCGCTTTTAAAAAATGGACTGAATGTTATGGTCTGCCCTACATATGTTTTGAACTACGGGTTGGGTTAGCCCACATTATTGGTAGAGACATTTAAAAGGATTTATTATGCATAATGAACAAGAAGGTAGATGTTTATTTGTTATTACTATGAGAAAACTTAGCTTTTCAACAACATTTTTCATTAAAAAGTTGCAATTTCACTTCATTCTTAAATAAAACAAACATTTATTGTTGAGAGTTAAATCTGTAGCAGCTGAAAAGAAATGTATAACTTTTTTTTTTCTGATTATCCTAGAAATCATGTTAAAATGTTTATGATTGAATTAGTTGTAAATTGTAAATGTGAACATGTATTGTTACATGGATAGCAACTTGATACTAATGATTTATGAAACTTTGACTTTAGCTTTTGATTTTATAAAATATCACTCAGTTTAATTCATAACTTTTGAGTTTGTTTATTTTATTTTTTGTGGAAAAGATAATTTTGGTTGTCTCTTTCGATAACAAGAAGGTCATTCACAATTATATCAAAACAAGAAAAACATTTAATGATATGAAATCTCCATCTCATTTAAATTCTATGTGATTTTTCAAGTCTTTACCTGATTTAATGTCTTCTTTTATATAACCATAACAACAAATTTCATCATTCTAAAACTCATATCAATATAGTAACACCCGAGATACATGTACACTATATTTATATACCAAACTAATATTTTGTACAATGACATTGTAAAGGTTTCAAGCACCTTGTTTTTGTGATATTTACGTGTTTCATGATTTATATATAGTTGGAGTTAATTACAATTGAATTATTTACAACATGGGAGACATTTGTATCATAATCACTTTGAATGAGAATTTAGTCCAAGTACCTTCCATACTGAAGGTTGTATTGCTTATTGTTGCTTGCTGATTAATTATTTCATTAAGGTAAGTGAAAAAAGGCAAGTGGGTTGGCTTGCCCGCCTCACTCTGTGCTTGCACAAGCTACAATGTCCCGCATTTTTACTAGCGGGTCAACCTGTCTGGCCCGCTCTGCTTTGTCACCCCTATAAGGAATGACACCAACAATGACTTCTTGCAAGACAAAAAGGATGTGCGAACAACACTGGAATGGAAGGGAGAAATGGATGACGGTTGTGCAACGACATTTGAATTGGCAATGTGCGGAAGTGACAAGAGAAAATGAAAGAAAGAAGAAGAAAGCAATGAAATGAGCGCGTGAGAGTGCCATGACAATGTATGGGAAGAGATTCGACAACGACTTTGCATGCAACTGTCGTCATTTCTCTCGTCTCAGCTTTTCAACAATTGTTCGTCTATTAATCGTCACCATTTTGCCATTTGCACAACAATTCATTCCTCAACTATCATCATTTCCCTCGTTTAAATTTTTGCATGACGATTTATTGTCCAATTGTTGGTAAATAGTTTCCCTTAATTGTGAAATTGCCACCATGTGTTTTTTTACTATGTTGGCTTGTAAAGCATCATTAGTCGATGACGCGGAAAGCTTTTTTACACTAGTGTTACATCGATTCTATTTAAAAAAATATAGGACTTAATTGAGTAAATAAAAATATAAAAACAAATCCGAGGCATATTTATTATAACATACACCAACTTGTTTTAGAAATCTAAGACCATCACAAGACAAAATTTTTTCCCCAATATTAGTTAAACATTTTTAAGCAATTAATTTTTTCCCATTCTCATAGGATTTTAGTATCTTTTCGCCCTAAATATTAGAAACATAAAATAATGAAACTCATTTATTAAAAATAGACTATTTTCCTTAAAATAACTTATAATGCATTAATACTTTAAATTATATCACGTAATTGTGTTTGATAATTTATGATATTTTATCTATATTCATCAATAAAGTGTCTAATTCATAAAGTAATAATATTTTATGATAATAATAATTTACATTTTTTTATTAATAATTTTAATATATATAATTTTAATTTGGATTCATACTATGATAAACATATATTTATCATATTTTTAAAAATTTGTTGTACATTTTTTAAAATACATATATGATATATTATATTATATTATTTTCAAATAAAAAATTTCGGCTTATCACATATGATATATTATCCATACAGTAAAACAAAAATAATAATAATAAAATTGATAAGAGAAAAGTTACTTTTCTATTCCATAATTGTTTTTATCGGATTTTTTTTTCATGATTTTATGTGAAAAAGTAATAGAAAAAAAATAAATTTTAAAACCTTTAAAAATGGAGAGAACTTTCTCTTAAAAGTTTGACTTAAATGGTAAGTAAGCAATAGTGCAGGCAGTTAAAACTCAAACTGCACACTACGCTGTCAGATACACTCCTGCCACCAGTTCATCACGTTCTTCTTTTCTTCTGTCTTTTTATTATTCTTTTTTTCGTCTCAACCAATAACTTCTCGCCCACAACAAAAAAAGCTGCTTCCCAATTTCAACTCTCTCGTTCTCCCACCCTCCGCCGGCGACCCTCTCCGCCGCCGCCGCGGCCACCATCGCGTCTTTTCCCCCACTCACACAACTCCGAATATTCCTTCCCCAAAAAAATAATCACCACTTTCATCTTCTTTACCTAATTGATGCCCGCACTTATTCCTTTTCCACCACATTCCTCGTTCGCTTTCCTCGAACCCTGAATCCGATCCACCCTCCGAACCTAGCGGAACTGTATGGGCGCGAACCGAAGAAAGAGCGAGGAACCGGAGGTGACGATGGATCACGTGTTGTTAGCGTCCGGTGAAAGCGCGCCTCAGAGAGAGGCGCGGATTCGCGCGCTCTTTGGGTTCTTCGACGCGCAGGGGCGCGGGTACTTGGACCACGCGCTGATCGAGAGGGGGCTTGCGGCCCTGGGAATGCCCTCGGAGAGCGACTACGCGCGGGACTTGCTCGGCGCGTGCGGTGCAGATAAGGATGGGCGGGTGGAGTATGGAAAGTTCAAGAGGTACATGGAGGAGAAAGAGGTGGAACTGTATCGGATATTTCAGGCGATCGATGTGGAGCATAGTGGGTGTATTTCGCCTGAGGAGCTCTGGCACGCGCTTGTGAGAGCAGGTGCGCAATACACGCTGAATGCTCATACTTGTTTTTGGGTTGTCGTTTTGCGTCAAGGACCTGCGTTTTGGTTTGCTTGTTTATTAAGCAGTTCTAGAGAAAAAAAAAATATGTGAAGGAAAAATAAATGTGAGTTAAGAAACAACTTATATATAAGAAAAAAACAATTCAGAGTTTGGAAAACTTAAAAGAATTTGTTTCTTGCATTTTTTGGCCTGACCATAAGTTATTTTTAGCTGATTTCATTTTTTCCAAACATGGCCTAAAGTAACATTGACTTGGTTCAGTAAACTAAGCTGTTAACCCAAAATTTATGTGTGCGCTATTAAATGGTGATGACAAGGATTTATCAAATTGGTGTTTGTTTTCAATGCGCTTTTTATCAATGATGAGAGTTTACAGTCAGTTTATTTTGATAACTTGGAGCTTATTTGAAGATTATGATAGGAGTCACTTACAAGTATTTGTTTTCAATACGCTTTTTATCAATGATGAGAGCTTATTATAGGAAGATTATGACTCACTTGTTAATTGACAAATACATAGTGTTAACCCTTTTATTTCTATCTCAGGTATTTCATGATATGTAAATAAATGGGGACAACCTTCATTTCATTGTTAACCGTTATTAGATCACCGGCTATTGAACTATCAACGAATGTTCTGTTCAGAACTTTTCGTTTGACATATCTAATCCCTGTGTTAGGTTAGGAGTGTTAAAAGTTCTATATTAACCAGTAAATGGATCAATTATTACATAGTACGGAACCTGAAACCACCACATATCCATTATCCCCAGCCAATTTTATGTAACAAGTAGCCGACCTTAAGATCATAAAAACAATGCGTCATGTGGAGATCCCTAACCAACCGTGTAATAATCCCTTACATAAGTGGGGGGAAGCATTCACATTATGGACTAGTTTGAGGTTAAATTGAGTATAACATGAAATTCTAAGACGATTTGCAAGATTGTACAATGTAAACAGCTTTATTTCTATTCTGATTGCAAATATCAGAGCTAAATAGCAGTCTCTAATTTATTTAGTGTATTGTCTGTGTAGTTAGGGACTTCTTGGTCTTGATGTACTTTGGTGGTTATTTCATTCTATAAGCCACACTAGTCTCTCTTTTATAGGGATTCAGATTGATGATGTGGAACTTGCTCGATTTGTTGAGCGTGTTGACAAGGATCATAATGGGGTTATAACATTTGGGGAATGGAGGGATTTTCTGCTGCTTTACCCTCATGAAGCAACCATTGAGAACATTTATCATTATTTGGAGCGTGTATGCCTAGTTGATATTGGGGAACAAACTGTCATTCCAGCAGGGATTAGCAAACACATCCATGCAAGTAGCTATCTGATTGCAGGAGGTGTAGCAGGTGCTGCATCACGTACAACAACTGCACCCCTTGATCGTTTGAAGGTTGTATTGCAAGTGCAAACAACACGAGCTCATATAATGCCTGCAGTAAAATATATATGGAAAGAAGGTGGTTTCTTAGGATTTTTTCGAGGCAATGGCTTAAATGTTCTGAAGGTGGCCCCTGAGAGTGCTATTAGATTTTACACCTATGAGATGCTAAAGGGCTTCATTGTGAATGCTAAAGGAGAAGGAACAAAGGCTGATGTTGGTACTATGGGACGGCTTCTAGCTGGTGGTACGGCTGGTGCTGTAGCTCAAACTGCAATATATCCTCTGGATCTTGTTAAAACACGAATACAAACTCATGCTTGTGAAGGTGGAAAGTTTCCCAGTCTTGGAAGCCTCGCAAAAGATATATGGGTTAAGGAAGGACCCCGGGCATTTTACAAGGGTTTGATTCCTTCTATTCTGGGGATTATCCCTTATGCTGGCATAGATCTTGCTGCATATGAATCGTTGAAAGACATGTCCAAGAAATATATTCTTCCTGATGAAGGTAATGAACATATTTTGTATGTCGTGTTCTGTGCCAGATGTGCTATAATTGTGTGTTGAAATTCTGAGGTTTTCTGTAGACCCTGGTCCTCTTGTACAATTAGGATGTGGGACGGTATCAGGTGCCCTTGGAGCAACCTGTGTTTACCCATTGCAGGTTGTTAGAACAAGGTAACTTTGGGTTGTGTAATGTGTTAGTTGCAGCTTAACATATAACAAGTTAATTTCATTTTTATAGATATTAGAGCTAACATGGCTGGTTATTTCAGAATGCAGGCTCAACGTGCTTATATGGGGATGGCAGATGTATTCAGGAGAACTTTTAGGCATGAAGGGTTAAGGGGATTCTACAAAGGATTATTTCCTAACCTGCTCAAAGTTGTTCCATCTGCTAGTATCACTTATTTGGTCTATGAGAATATGAAAAAAGGCTTGGATTTGGAGTGAAGAACTTTGTCACTTCATTTGGTAATTACTCTAATTGACATGGCTGACCATTGGCAACTACTGAAGTGGTTCTGCATTAGACATTAATGACAAGAATAAATTCCCTAATTGATTTTATGTCAATTGTTTAAATCATTGTTAAATAACATCTCTTCAAAATTCTTGAAGGACGAAATTGGTTTGTCCTGGATGCTGCTTCATGAAACTAGTTTGTACGAAGCTGCATATCCTTGAGCAGATTTTGTTGTATGCTAGACTGTACACACACACACAAAAAAGAAAAAAAACAGTTAGGATCCGATTTTGTAACATGTAATGCCTCACATTTGCTAATCATTATCTAACAATTGGTTCTTCTATTTGTTTGACTTCCCATTCCCCTTTAAAATGATAAATTATTTTTTGAACTTCTGAATATTTTTGTATCTTTGAGTTAGTTTGTCACTCTAATGTAGGTAATTGTCACAATGCCATTTTAAATTTGCCGAAGTCTGCCAGAAGACTATCACATAATTTATTTAGACATGCATTGGTGTTTAAATTAAATAAAGTTTTTCCAACTACGATAATTTCTTCTGCAAAAAGTAATGTTATATCCTGCTTGGAAAAGCTTTCGAAGAATGTAATGTTTAAATAATTTCTGCAGTAGCTCTAAAAATTAATTCCTTCTATTGTGACACGTTTAACCAGCGGTTATGATCTTTGATGATAGAGCTTGGCAAATGAACTTAATCAAAATGTACCATGACAAAGGACAGCATATTTTATTATACCTGTATCCAAATACATACACACACATGTTTATCGTGGAATGAACTAGTGTTTGTAATATTACATTTTTAAAAACTTTTTAACGAAGCAAGCTATAGCAATCGTATTGGTATTTTCAAAATTTCACTAAATAGATTATCTGATGTCCCATTTAATAGATAAATTTAATAAATTAAAAGTCGCATAATTATAATAAAATAGAGTCAAGATAAAAGTATATTAGAATTAACCTTTTACAGTCATCCAAAATATATTAAAAAGGAAACCTAAGGCACAAAACAAATGTCATAAACAGAATTTAAACACAGATTAGTTTAAATTAGAAATTTGCTCACAGAGTAGGAAACTACAAGATAACAAACTTAAAAAGGGTTCCATCATAGAGAAAAATCCAACAAGCATAACTAAATTGCAGCATCTCCATTATCACTACGATCACTGTGAGCTCCCACATATGCTCACACCAAATATTTGGCGATCATTGCAAAAAGGAAAATACCACATGGAAACATAACACAAGCAGAGGAAGGGTAAGTTAATTGCAAAAAGAAAAAGAAATACACACACACACACACATATATATACATATATATATATATATATATATATATATATATATATATATATATATATATATATATATATATATATATATATATATATATAACACTTAAAAGAATTGCAGAACAACGCACCAATTACACAAGCTAAGCAATATCAACTAACCCATCACACCAAATGATACTCTAGACTCAATTATCTGGATTTACACATTGATGTATGATTTTTGGTGGTTTTTGCACTTGTGGTGACTTCTACTACCTGTAGAGTTATTGTCAATGGATTTCCCCCTACCACACAAGGTTAGTCCCTTTAACCATCATAAGAACCCTGGGGATGTTCTTAAAGATAGGACCTTCTGCTCCTCTCACCACATGACTCATTCCACTCTACATGAGTCTTGAATGAACATTAGAGTATTAGGATAAACCTCCAATACCAACTCCTTACATCAATGAACACACTACTAATTAAATCAAATAAGATTTCCCCCATGGGATCTCCTATATTCTGACACAAGCATTTGAAAACACATATTAAAAACCATATAACATATGTCTCTCTTGGAAAATAACTAATTCTTATAATTTTTATCCAATCCAACTTAACAAAACATTATGCAAACGATTTGGGATTTTAGAAATAAAACTATAGCTTGTGTAAAGCTCCAAAAATTTTGTATTTATATTCAAATTAAAGATGATTGAATCAAGAACCAAATGCAATAAGAACCAACTTAATTGAATAACTATACAGAAAGTTATGCACCAAACAAGTAACAAAGGTCAATGCTGTCAACAACCAAACTACATGGAACTTGCGATAAAAAACTGCTCTAACTATAGAGCTCCCATTCAAGATCCGACCGGTCAAAGTCAAGAACTATGTGTTAAGGATCAGTTGTTAAAATTTTAGCTCGATCCAACGGTTAACGAAGTAGGAACCTTCATTTTACGAAAAGTGCGTAGTGTAGGAAAATGATTAGCGCCACACCATATGCTTCTTGGTTGTGAGATTTTGACTTGTTCCACTACACAATTTGGTATCTTGCACTTTTATCTTCTCAAACTCATTTCAAAGTGTTTTATAGATGATATCAAACTGAACAATGGCAACAATCAATATCTCTCATTCCAATTGCATTCTAAACTACCTAAAATTCTCTAACCCATAAATACCCAAACATGAAATTCATCCCCATTCAATGCAATCATTAATTAAACATCTCAGCACATTCCAGAACGAAAATAAGTACACTCTATTTCAAAGAAAAAGAAGGAGTTCTAGTTTTCCTTACCTTGACAAGTGCTAACCCAAGAACAAACCCCAAAAGAAGAGCACTACGACATGATTACAACTTACGGAGTTGGAAAACAAAACTAAAGGAGGTAAAAACTGAAACCCTAGCAAAGGTTAAAGTGGAACTAAAGCTTCCAAATAGAAGAAACGAAAAGGAGCATGAGTTTAGAGTTCTACTTACGCGGAGGATAACGTTCAGTAAGCTCAAGGGAGGATATTGTTGTGCCCTAGTAGAGCTCCTATTTCAAACAAGAGAGAAAAGAGGTGGATTGTTTTTGGAAAGAAGACAAAAATGAGAGTTAGTGGCTGGAAAGGGGGGTTTCGGTGGTCCGTAGTGGGCTGACCCTGGGCCCTCTAGTAAGGCAAGACCCAAAGCCTTTTTAAATCAAAAAAAGGGGGTCTTACAACCTCCTCACAACAAAAGTTTTTGACCTCGAAAATTAAGACTTATCAGAAAATAGATATGGATTTGACATCCTCATATCCTCCTCTAGCTCCCATTTAGAGTCACCTGTCCTTCGGTCCCAAATGACTTTAACAAGACCGATGGATTTTCCCCGGAGCTGTTTAACTTGGCGATCCTCTAAACCAACTAGTTGTACCTCCACTATGAGATCCTCCCTAACATGCACTTCCTCAGCCTCCAACACGTGAGATGGGTCAGGCACATACTCCCTCAGTTGGGAGACATGGAAAATCGGATGGAGATTAGCTAACTAAGGAGGTAAGGCAATCTCGTAAGCCATTGGTCCAATCCTTCTCAAGATCTGATAGGGACCAAGAAACTTAGGAGAAAGTTTCCTTGAGTGGATAGCCTTTCCCACGCCAGTGGTTCGGGTCACCCTCAAGAACACATAATCCCCAATTGCGAACTTCAAGGGTCTCCTTCTTCAATCTACATATGATTTCTACTTACTCTGCGAGGCTTCAACCCATCTCTCACCAATTGCATCTTTTCTATGGTCTAATTCAACAACTATGGCCCAACCAACACAGATTCACCATCTTGATACCAACACAAGGGAGTTCTACATCTCTTCCCATATAAGGCCTCATACAACGCCATCCTTATACTCGCTTGGTAATTGTTATTGTAGGTGAACTCCATCAAAGGTAGCACTTCATCCCAACTGTTGAGATGATCCAAAACACAAGTCCTCAACAAGTCTTCCAAAGACTGGATCACTCGCTCTGATCGCCCATCTGTTTGAGGATGATAAGCAGAACTCATCCTCAATGTGCTCCTTAAAGCATCCTACAATGTCTACCAGAACCTAGAGGTGAATCACGAGTCTCTATCAAACACAATGCTATTGGGCACCCTATGCAATCTCACTATCTCCCGCATATACAACTAAGCCAACTTGGCCATGGACATCCTCATATTCACTGCCAAAAAATGAGCACTCTTGGTCAACTGATCCACCACAACCCAAATCGCATCATGACCTCTCAATGTTCGTGACAAATGGGTAACCGTCCATAGCTATGCTATCCCATTTCCACATCGGTATATCCAAAGACTGTAGCGTCCCACCGGGTCTCTAATGCTCAACCTTTGCCTTTTGAAAACTCAAATAGGCGAATACAAATTGTGCCTTCATGCCCTGCCACCAGAAGGTTTTCTTGAGATTTTGGTACATCTTAGTCATTCCAGTATGCAAACTAAGATGACTCTTGTGCCCTTCCTTAAGGATTAACCTTTTCACCTTAGCATCCTCTGGTACACAAACTCTTCCTCTGAACCTTAACACCCATCACTACCCAAAGCAAACTCCTTTGCTTGGTCAAATCCAAGCAACTATTTCACCTTCTGCAAACTAACATCCATTGACTGTCTTTTCTTGATTAAGCTCAAAAAGTCACTAGATATAGTTAGGGTGCTACATTTAATGAACTTTAGTTCCAACTACTCAACTTGCAGCTTCATATCTCTGAACCTTTCTAGCAACTCCAACTCCTTGATCATGAGGTGTGCCACATGCACTATCTTGCTACTCAAAGCATCTACTACCATGTTTGCTTTTCTCGGGTGATATAGAAGTTCGAAGTCATAGTCCTTCAAGAACTTTATCTACATTCTCTACCTCATGTTCAACTCCTTCTGATTAAACAAATACTTGAGGCTCTTGTGATCACTGAACACGCGAAACTGTGCACTATAGAAGTAGGGCCTCTAGATCTTTAAGGCAAACACCACTGCTACCAACTCTAGATCATGAGTGGGGTAGTTCTTCTCATGAACTTTTAGTTGTCTTGAAGCATACGCCACCATCTTTTGGTCTTGCATCAACACACATCCAAGTCCCTGATGAGAGGCATCACAGTAAATCTCAAAGGGTTTACGAACATCAGGGATGACTAACACTGGAGCACTCGTCAACCTTTGCTTAAGCTCTCGAAATCTCTCCTCACACCTATCAGTCCAAGCAAAAGGTTGGTCCTTCCTAGTGAGTTGTGTCAGCGGCACCACTACCTTGGAGAATCGCTCTATGAATCTTTTGTAGTAGCCAACTAGACCTACAAAGCTTCTGATCTCCGTTAATGACTTGAGACGTTCCCACTTAATCACAACTTCCACCTTAGCTGGATCTACAACTATACCCTACGTCGATATCACATGCCCCAAGAACTGCACTTCTTTCATCCAAAAATCACACTTAGGTAGCTTGGCATACAATTGCTTCTCCTTTAGAATTCCAAGCACTAACCTTAGATGCTCGACATGTTCCTCATAGGTCTTGAAATATATGAGTATGTCATCTATAAAGACCACGACAAACTTATCTAAGAACGACCTAAATATCTTATTCATGTAGTCCATGAACAAAGCTGGAGCATTGGTCACATCAAAAGGCATAATCACATACTCGTAGTGCCTATATCTGGATCTAAAGGTTATCTTTTGAACATCCTTTGCCTTCACCAAGATCTGGTGATACCCTGATCGGAGATCAATCTTGAAAAACACTGACGCTCCATGCAACTGATCTATCATATCATCTATCCTCGGAAATGGATACTTATTCTTGATTGTCAAGTTATTGAATTGCCTGTAATCCACACACAGTTATGAGTTACCATCCTTCTTCCTAACCAACAACATCGGCGCTTCCCACGGCAAAGCACTAGGTCGTATGAACTACTTCTCCAAAAAATCCTCTATATTCTTCTTCAGCTCTACTAACTCCGCTGGAGCCATGTGATAAGGAGCTATCGACACCGGACCAGCTCCTAGTACTAGATCTATGCAGAATTCAACTCCCCTTCTTGGAGGCAACCCTAATACTTCCTCTGGAAACACATCCTCAAACTCCCACACTACAGGTATCGATGTTATTCTTTCATCTTTCTCAACCTCCAAATGAGTAAAGATGATGAAGCACTACGCGTCATCCTGGATCTCCTTCATCACACTCTAAGAAGACAACAACCCAAGCTCCTCTGAGTTTGAGAACAACAACTTCTTCTCCTGGAAGTCGATGAAGACACGATTGATAGAGAGTCAATCCATTCCCAAGATCACATCTAACCCTTGTAGAGGTAGGCATATTAGGCTGAATTTAAATATGTGCCCATCAACCTCCACTAGACATCTTGCACATAAAGATGATGTCCTGACCAAACCCGATGTCGGAGTAGATACCATAAGATCAACTGCAGCTCACATACCGGTAGACCCAACTCTTGCACACAAGACTCTAACACAAAGGAGTGTGTCGCTCTAGAGTCATACAAAACACACAAACTCTTACCAGCTATTAAACAACATCCAATTATAAGGTTACCTGAACCAACTGTCTCTGCTCCAATCATAACATAAACTCTCCCTAATGCCTGAGGTCTACCACCTTTCTTCTTCTGTTGGGACTGGGGATGATTTCTTGCCACTACGCTTCTATTAGAAGGACAATCTCTTTCATAATGTCCTTCCCTCCCACATGAGTTGCACTTCTTATAACCAACCATGTGCGGGCACTCGCTCTTCATATGGGGTCCTCCACAAGAATAGCATTATGTCCTGTAGCGCTGGGACTATCGCTCAAAAGACGTTCCCCTTGGCCTATGAGGGTGAGGCCTAAAATAAGGTTTCTTCCTCTCCTTTTATCTAGACTTAGACCTAGATAGTCCTCCCATTTTTTATTATTGTCCTTCCATTTCAGCCTTCATCCTCTCCATGACTCGAGCTTTCTCCACTAAAGCCGCAAAGTCTTTGATGGAAAGTGGTGCCACCATCAATCTGATGTCACCTCGAAGGTCATTCTCAAACTTTCTACATCACCATTCCTCATCCAATGGCATGGTGTAGAAGCGTCCCAAATGCTTGAATCTTTCAGCATACTCAACCACAAACTTGGTTCCCTAGGTCAATTGGAGGAACTCCACCTCCTTAGCGTATTTCACGCTATCTGGAAAGTACTCATAGGGAAATTCTTCTTGAAGGCTTCTTAAGTGATATGTTCTCTGTTCTCTTCCATGACCAACTTCATGTTGGCCCACCAATGCTCAGCCTCTCTAGTCAACATATACACTGAGTAAGCTAGCCTGCTCTCACCAGGTTTTGGTTGAGAGTACTTTGATTGTGTGAGAGGACTTGGGTTCAAGTCCTATGTATGCCAATTTTGTGTTATTATTCGTTATTATTTTAATATATGTTAATCATGTTGTGAAATAATATGATAGTTGGATTATAATTGTTAGCATGAAACATGAATTGGTAGGATGGTTTGACATTGATTTGGAAATAGAATGATGATGGGTTCAAACCTTGGTGAACTCAAATTAAAACCTTATTTTTTTTTGTATTTTTGGCTTTGGTCTGAATAGGAAAGGTTGAAGGAAAACCCTTGTAGTATGGTGAGGGGTGGCTGGAAAATAGCCATAATGAGTTGGTAAATGACATTAAACACCACTTAATACCCAATTTTCGTTCTAGGAAATTCACCTAGTTTTAGGCACACTTTAAAAGGAAAAAGTGGGTTAATAGAGAGGGTTTTGCAAGCTGGAAAATATACCCAGAAAGAGAGCACGAAAATATGAGATTTTGTGAGGTTTGAGTGAGACTTTTGGGGCTGAATTGAGAGAAGGCGAAGGAGGCAATTGGTGTAGGGAGAAATCTTAATCGTCAAAGCTTTAAGCGAAGGAAAACCAGGTTAGGGGAGCTGGACTCCGATTTACTTGTTCGTTTTAATGAATACATGGAACGTATGATAATATGACTATATGATCATTGTTTAAATTGTAAATTTCTGATTTCTGGAGATTTTTCTAGAAACCGCCTGGCGGGCTATTCATAGCCGCCAGGCGGCACATACCCGCTTAGTGTATTTCTGGGCTCCCTTAGGAACCGCCTGGCGGTGAGTCTCTGTACCGCCAGGCGACGTAAGTTTACAACCCAGTTTCTGGGTTTCCCTAATGAACTGCCTGGCGATGATGAATTTCCGCCAAGCGATGCGAGTCTGTTGGGTCTGATTTTGGTGATTTTGTGATTCTGGGTTGTTTCTGATGGTAGGGAAATCCTGTGATAGTGTTAAGTGATGAGATAATGTGGTGTTTCTATGAACTAAGTATATTTGAGGGACGAATTTGAATGGAACAGTGGAAAGGTGTCGTAGGGTCGAAATTGGGGTTTTGCTATCATAAGGAAATTCGGTGTAAGTGAAGGTTTAACAAGAGTAATAATCGTAGGTAAACAAGGGAGTGGAATTGAGTGGAAGAACGGAGGAGCTAGGATGAGAAAATTGGAGAGTTTGAATTGTACAGAGTGACGAAATTCTGGAAAATTCTCAGAAAGGCAAGCACCGCCTGGCGGCACGGGAATGGTCGCCCGGCGCCAACGCAGTGAACATGGATCTGAGTGGTTGTTTGGGACTGTAATAGTGTTTTGGGATATTAGGCGGTTGGTCCTTTGGTAAATCAGTTTCTAGTTTATCTGCGAGGGGGTTAGAGATGAGGGTTTGATAATAGTCTTTAGTAAGGACAAATGAAATTGGGAGTTGAATGTGTTATTCTGCTAAGGAAAGGAATCTGTTAAGATTTTGCAGTAGGATATATAATTGAATGAAGAGGACTGGTGCAGGGGATAGTGTATAGCGATCCTACTAAGGTAATGATATTTTCCCTCTTACTTTATAAGCGAACATTGTGGGTGTATAAAGTAGTTGAGTGAATGGTAATTAGAAGCATGGGGAGTATGTTAGCTCAAGGAATATTCCAGTACTATCAGGGCTTTAATAACATGAGTATCAGTATTGATTTGGGAAAACATGAATGACACCCAACCATTGGTGAGTCTCTTGGAGTGTAATTATTTTGTAGAGAGTTGTTGTAAAGAGGGAGAGTGGTAAATGTTCATACAAGTAAACAATACCATGCACTGAATTAGGAGCATAATGGATTGAGGATGGGTGCGAGTGTAAGATGCGAAGAGTATCTAACCAAAACCAGTACTGCATAAGTACTGATATGCCGCCTGGCGACAAAGTTAGGTCCGCTAGGCAGTAGCGAGGCAACAATGAGGTTTTGGTGCAAGAGGCGCTTGGTGGCAGGGAGGTTCCGCCAAGCGATAGCGATAGAAACCGTAGTTCCTTGAACAACGTCCGCCTGGCGGTGTGAACGGTTCCACCGGGCGGTAGTTGCAGACTTTATGATTCTTGAGGCGCTTGGCGCCTGGCGGTACGTGCCCCCAGCCAGGCGGTCTAGAAGCGGATAACACCTAGCGGTACGTGTCCCCCGCTAGGCGATTTGGTTGTTGTAAGTCCTGGTTATTGGACTTTGTATGGTGTTCTACAAGGCTTTTGGTGATGCTTCAAAGGTAAGATTGCTGGGTTCCTTGAGTTGAGCTCGGAACGTATCTCTTGAGTTGAGCTCGGGATAGGGGTTAAGCATGTACATTCCTCGAGTTGAGCTCGGAATGGCATCCCTCGAGTTGAGCTCGAGATGGCAGATGAACACGAGGAACCCTTGAGTTGAGCTCGGGTTGGCGAGTGTTGCCGATGAGAGTGTGCTGGTTGTGGCCAATACGGATGGGTCCAGATAGATTGCCCTCCTCAGTAAAATGCTGACGAGTTTGGAAGTCTTGGGACATTACGGATTATGTTCGTATTTGGGAACTCCACTTGGCGTTACGGTGTATGATCTTTGGCATTGGTTCTCGCACGTGCTCTGTCGGTTGTGACCGATAGGTTTGGCAGCAAATTATCTTGAGGTAACCACTAGAAGAGGTAGAACACGAATGATCTGGTTGTGGCCAGATGATAGAGAATAGAGAAAGAGATCGTATATTGGTTCTTTGCAGAAAATATAGTTATATGGTTGGTTATATATTTATTATTATGATGTATGTTGATTTCATAAGCTCACCCTATTTGCTTGTGTTTGGCGATGATCGTGTACGCGGTACACGTGAGCAGAGGATGTTGATGTAGGTGGTGCCGATGATGCTTAGATACGGAGCGGGGGATAGCATGGGAGACTTTTTATGGCTTTATGTTATTTGTATTTTGAAATAAAATGTAAAAGTCTATGAGACCGTTATGGATTATTCAGTTTTTGTAATCTTGGATTTGGAATTAAATATTGAAATTATAAAAGTTTAAATTTCTCGCCCTTTTGGGAAATGAAGTTTATTCATAAATTCGACATCTTTATGCTTTTATTTGTTTTATTTATTTAAATCAGTAATATCCTAACGTGATGTTACATCCATCATAGAGCAAAATCTAACGAGCATAACTAAATTGCAGCATCTCCATCATCACTAAGATCACCACGAGCTCCCACATCTGCTCACACAAAATATTTGGTGATCATTGCAAAATGGAAAAAACCATAAGGAAACATAACAAAAGCAGAGAAAGGGTAAGCTAATTGCAAAAAGAAAAAGAAATACATTTATACACACACACACACACACACATATATATATATATATATATATATATAACATTCAAAAGAATTGCAGAACAACGCACCAATTGCACCAAGCTAAGCAATATCAACTAACCCATCACACCAAATGATACTCTAGACTCAATTATCCGGATCTAGACATTGATGTATGGTGGTTTTTGCACTTGTAACCTGTTTGCACCTTTACCATACTTTTATTCAACTGGTTTTTAGTAGGACATATAAATGAGAGAAATGTAGGAATGATGGGAATGGTGTAGATGCTATTTAAACCGAGGAATAAAACCTAAAATCCCCCTATGTTTTTGTATGTTAATTACTTTTACACGAGTTCCTTGATAAAATATGTTTTCTAGGTGTTGAGGGCATTGAGAAGTGAGAACTAATTATTTAGGAGAAATCACTATGAGAATGGAGGTTAACAAGGTAAATTACACGGATAATCAATAGTTGGACTTCAAAATGGTCGATCCATCGAAAGTCAAATTTTATAAAGATTGAGAAATGAGGACTCATAGTGCATGACATCCACAAGAATGGTATCGATGAAGGCCAATACTGCTTTCAAAAGCCATCCAAGCGTCATCTTGTGCATCCTATGCCTTAGTGGCTGTAAACTAGAGAGGATTATGTTCTATAGAGATGGCGTGAGCGAATAACAATTTTACCAAATACTTCTTGATAAAATGGATGTCATAAGACAAACATGTAACTCTTTAGAAGTCACTTATTTGTTCTTTGTCAAAAATTGATCGAAGAAGAAACAAGAATTGAAGATAAATATCGACAATATTAAGGAGTAAATCGAGGAGAACAAAGTAGCAATCGACTTGGAGGCTTAGCAAATGGTAACTGCTCAAGCCATGTGGATTTCAAAAACCGCAAAGGGTTGTTATAGATAGTTACTTGTAGTTTATTTAAATTCAAATTAAAATATTGTAACCATTCAAGGAAAGGTTAGAAATATAAATAGGTTTATTGTGTATTTTACAAGGGTGACAAATTGTAAAACAAATCATACATTTTGAAACATTGTGAACAGGAAAATGGTTAAACCAATGTTGATTGTTACAATTTGGACCACCGCTTTCATTAATATTTGTTACAAGTCTCTTTATTTTCTTTGGTAATTTTTTTTTTCAAGTTACTCATATCCATCTTTTGAATTTGATCATCTTTATTTTTCATTACATCAATTGTTGATACATTCCATCTTCATCTTTACCAAAAAAAAATCCAAAACATACAAAAACATTGACTCATTATGCGGCGTGAGATCCTTGTGGAAAACATAAGAAAAAAATTGAATTCATCGAGTGTGTGAGTGAAATTGATGCATGAAATTAATAATTTTTACATTATATTAGTGCTTGCATTGATACTAAGACATGGAGAACATCCAAACTAAGATTGAAAAAGTAAATTTTTGTTAACCTTGCGAAGAAGAACTCACATCAAAGAAATTTAGTTGGAAGAACAACTCATGTCGAAGAGGTTCAATTGTTAAAAAAAATAGAAAATCGATCAAACTAAATTCTGAAAAACACCAGGTAACAAATTTTAAAAGAAATTAAAATTTTAAAATTTTAAAATTTTATGAGAGAAATTAAATTATTTAAAATTAGAAAATTTTAAATTTTATTAAAAATATAAAAAATATATTCTCAAATTCATGTTTATCTTTTTTTTATGCTATCCTTCCTCAAATTTGGTTCAAGCAAAGGAGATTAAGACTGAAAACATCATTAATTTGACCGAAATTTAGGTGTCGTAATTTAAAAATATTATAAATATTGACAAAGTTTTCCTCTATACTAAAGTCAATTGTATTATTTTTCAGTTGAAGTCATTGAGTTTATTTTATTATTAATGTTAGGTTAGAATTATTTATCAACTATTAGTGCGGGGTTTTTTTTTTTTAAACATTAATAGTGTTTTCTGACAAATGTAAAACACACTTTTTTCGACTTATGTTAGTTAAGATTACTTTCCGTTTAGTCGATGTTTTTTTCCTACTAATAGTTAGAGTTATACTTTTTGGACAATATATGTACGTTGGCATTATTTCTTAATCAATGTTAACTAATATTTCTTTGGTTAACATTA
>Ga0209589_1000614_pt1 | contig 51705 bp, 27 predicted proteins | sample CowpeawhiteBW_FD_187525 | JGI IMG/M metagenome (GOLD analysis project Ga0209589, IMG submission 187525) | Root nodule microbial communities of legume samples collected from California USA - Cow pea white BW (SPAdes) (version 2) | ecosystem: Host-associated > Plants > Roots > Nodule | place: USA...
CTGGTGATGAAAAAAAAAAAACTGAATCAAAGAACGATAAACTAAAATCCAATCACACAAAAGAGATCATAGGTCAGAAGTTATCGAAACAATATAAATCAGAAAAAAAAATGCTTACATTAAAAAAAAAATCAATGTTCTCAAAATTATTCTTCGAAATAAATAGGTATGTATCTTGTAAGTTTCATAATATCAATAAATCAAGCAGAATATTAACAAACAAAAAACACAATGTAGTAATGAACCTTTAAGATAAAGTAATTGCCGAATTGACTTAAATTATAAAAATAACATACATGATATATGTAATCGCGTTCGTACAAAACATGTAGCGTTAATTTAAATTTCATAGAAAACGCCAGATTCAATACAGAGAACAAAATATAATAAGTTATATTACTTTTTAAATAGAAGAAATAGCTGTTAAAATGGACGGGAAAGGACGTAAAGAACAACGGAGAGGCTATGTACAATTAAAATAATCAAGATGCGGTGCAAAATTAAATTTGAAAGAATAATGAAGTTCGATACAAAAATTGGGCTTTTTCTTGCTTTAGTAGTTGGCCCATTTTTCAAAACGTATATCCAATCAACCTCATTCGGGCTCAGTAGAAATGGGTCAAATGAAGCTTCTTTTTGTTTCTTTATGTTTTGGGCTAATTTAGAATTCGGAAACCAATTACATTAAAAAAAAACGACATTGAGGCTTGAGTCTCGTGAAGATAACAATACTACAAAAATCAATCCAAGATAATAAACTACAACATACTATTAAACGGATATGATTATAAGAAATAGTGACCACAATGCGATAAGAAGACAGAATTAATCTTCTAGTTATATTTTTTTTATGTATATAATTTGTTTGAGTTTGTTGCATTACTTCAATTTTGCGAGCATAATACTTTTGTTCATTTTTTTTTTTACTTTTACATCCAACATCTTTTTAAGCAATGAATTGAATTATAAATTTTTCCATGAAAAAATATTTTTGAAAATATACCATTAGTCTAGAAAAAACAGATTCATTGGTTAAATATATCTGAAACATAACTCAACCCACTGTGGACTCTTTAATTTTATTAAAATCTAGACTTTTCAATTACATGTTTCTAATAGAAACTCAAAAAAGACACAATGGGAGATTACAATATTTTTAACAAATATTTTATAATTGATAGTTTTTAAATTGAAAGATAAAATAGTAACTTAATGAATAACTGCACTTTTTTTTATCCTCGCATCTTCTTTCTCTATTCTAAGTTCCTTTAATCCTTTTCTATTTTCTCTGTAATTTTATGAAATGATTTTTTTATAGCTTTCATTCTCAGATCATATTTTATGATAAAAAAAGAAATGTAATAAATATTGAATAATTTTTTTTAGCTTCTTTGGAAGTGGAGTATACTGTATTTTCCTTAGTTTTAGAGTTTTAGAGAGTTTCTCTTAAGAATACAAACTTGATATATGAAGATAACTATTTTTAATAGCTATAAATTATGCATAATGTGTTTTAATGCTCTTGAGATTTTAAAAGTGCTTATATAGTTGGATTTGAATTTTTAACAATTTTAGGTTCCAAGTAGTCGACTTAAGAATAAACAATTAAATGAATGAAGAGAAGGTGCGATAAAAGAAATAAAAATGCATTTGAAACTTGAGAAGATGGAATTGATTGCTCTGACTTGTTTTTTAACATTGAATACTTACAAATTGTTGACTTGGTATGCATCTATATCATAGTGCTTTTAAATTGAGGTTTAAAAATTGGTAAGAAGATGAAAACTAATTATTTTAGATCGAATGCATATTCAGTGATTCTATAAAATTTTCTGGTTTTGTATAAAACCATCCCTAAATAAAAATACGCTCAAATATTATGAAAAAGAGAGAGTAATAGACTAATTCTAAAATTAAATTATAAATTCAAGCGTAATTAAAAGTGTTATTAATTAAATTCGTCGAGAAAATGACTCTAATGAAAAATTGTCATAAAAGAAAATCATTGACTCTAATATGCATATTTGATTTACTCTGAAACAACCGAACAAATATCTTTCTCCCTTTCCGTCTCTTAATTTTTTGAAAGTGATTTTTTCTGTCTCTCTCTCCTTAGAGAAATTATATAGCAAATACTTTTAAAAAAAAAATTAAATTGAATGATTTTTTTTTTCGAAAGAACAGAACAAAAATGGCAGATTTGCAATGACTGTGTTGATTAAAAAATATGTTGGTAATTTATTGGTAAAAGACGGAATTTTACATTTACGAAGGATGTTGTAAAAAACGACAAGGTAATAAAAAGAATATAAAAATGTACTTGTTAGTGGGTATTTATCTTTGAATGCGTAGATTTGAGTATGAAGTATCTGACAGAATAAGATTCCAAATTGACACGTGAAAGGGAAGAAGATGGTAATGCTATTGTCCTTTTCACCTCCAAGAATATGTTTCCCCATCACAATTCTTTCTCTATGCTTTCCAAATTTTGCATTTCACTCTCCATTTTTACTTTCTACTTTCAGAATTCCTAACTCCACATCACTCTTTCATAATTCTCAAATCCTTATCCATAATACTTTCCATGTCACTGTATATAATTATATCCATTCGTTTCTTTTTTCTCTTTTTCCATCACTATATAATCATAATATTGGATTTCTTTTTCCTAACCTAATTCAGGACAAGTAATCAAAATTGGATTGATTTTTCAACTTAGAACCTTACATCTTTCCTTGAGGTAGGTTTCATGTTTATCGGTGTACAAGGCAAAAATTCCTTCTTATGCTATTCTTTTCAAACACCCAACTCATTAACATAGCACTCTCTTTCTTTGTCTAATATTGGTCAATGTTTAAGTTTTTTTTTTTCTTTACATAAATTAAGAAAAACAAGTATTTCAAAACAGCACTTCATCTCCTCTAATCTACTCACCTCGTCAAGTAGTCCTCTAACATTCTTATATAGTAACTAATAAACACTTATATCATTAGAAAATAGTATTTGTAATTAATAGATTCATGGTTAAATTATCTTTTTGTCTCTCTATTTGTCATCAAATTTCATTTTGGTCCTCACGTTTTCCGTTGTTTCAATTTGGTCCTCATTTTCTTAAAAATGACTCAATTTGGTCTCCACTGTTAACTTTGACTAGACAGTGTTAAAGTCAACGCCACGTGTCAATTTCTGTTTTTTTTTAATATTTTTAATATTTTTAATTTTTTATATTTTTTTATATATTTTTTAATTTTTCTTTTTGACAGATGTCACTTCACAGTCGTGCCACGTGTTAAAGTGACTCAATTTGGTCCTTATATTTGTTTTTAGTTTCAATTTAGTCATAATTTTTGTAAAAATGAAACAATATTGTCCTTCCTCAAATTGACACTAAATTTACTTTTTTATAAATTTTATGGTGATATTCTTACTAAAAGTAACGTTTTTATTAAATATTTCTATAAATATTTTAAATTAACTTTAAATTCTACACAAAACATTAGACTTTGATTTTGTTTTGAACTTGAAATTTAGTTCCTAAGTTTATGTGTGACAAGTTATTTGATTTTTAATCTTTACCAAGTTTGTATAATATGATACACTTGATGCCTTTATATATGATGATAAAATTGTTAATTTTTGAAATTAAGTTTGGAGTTTAACTTTGTTTAATAATAAAACTAAAAAAAATTTATTTAAAAATATTTCTATAAATATTTAATAAAAATGTCAATTTTATTAAGAATATCATCATAAGTTATATAAAAAAGATTAAATTGAGTCTCAATATAAGGAGGGACAATATTGTTTCATTTTTACAAAAATTGGAACTAAATTGAAACTAAAAACAAATATAGGGACCAAATTGAGTCACTTTAACACGTGGCACAATAGTGAAATAACACGTGTCAAAAATAAATAAAAAAATTCAAAAAAACCATAAATTGAAACGTGACATTGACTTTAACACCGTCTTGTCAAAATTAATGGTGAGGACCAAATTGAGTCAATTTTTAAAAAAATGAAAACCAAATTGAGACAACGAAAAACGTGAGAAGTACAATAAAATTTCATAAAAAATAGAAGGACCAAAATAGAGGGACCAAAAGAATAATTTAACCTATATTCATTTAAAAAATAAGGTTCTTATTAGATAGGAGTAAAGACTATACGACATGTATGACATGGTTCATTAATAATTTGTAAATAAAGGTTTGAATGCGCATGATATGTTAATTTGTTTGGTATCTTGCCAACTTGGGAAGAACATGATTATTGTCTAATGAAGTGTGTGAAGGGACTTGACAAAATAACCTGATCTACTAGGACGCCTCATATTTGTGGTTATTTCCAGATAAACTATGACAGATGTAACTCTATTATCCAAAATCCAGGGGATCCAAGTCATGTATACACACTCAGCAGCAATAACTTGCAGACAAACTCAAGTAGGGTATACATTTAGCTGGCACCGCTGCATTGGCTACACTCTCACACTGAACCCAATAGATATATAATTGGTAAAAAACCCCAAAAGTGATTGAGGAAGAAGAGAAAAGGGGACCACAGAACAAAAGTCTTACCCTTTTAACGTCACTGTGAGGCTGAGGCAACAGAAACTACCAAATCTATCTCACTCAGATATTTCTAGCAAGACGGGAGTAGATTAACTATTTTTTGTTTCCGATATGGGATTAAAATTTGAAAAGCCCATGCTCATCCACAGGGCAAGTGGGTCACCACGAGAAATCGCTCTGATTAGAAATCTACCCAATGAGGAAGCAGAGAAAAGGATGAACTTTCCATGTTCCACCAATGAAAAACCAGATAAGGCGTTGCATTGTGGACCCCAAAGTTCACTCCCTTTCACTGTAGGAGGTCCCAAAAGTGCAAACCCGAACGATCTCTCACTGTTAAATGGAATGCAAAAGCGTCTCTGTGGGTCACCGTTCACACTCACACACACCCCTTTTTCATCCAAAATAATAATCATTGTATCGTATTCCCTCCCCTGTAACCAAACCCACACTGTAACCCGATTCCCCCGTTTGATATTTGGCTTCAAATTTTGTTTGGGTGTGATGAGTACAGCAAAGAACGCGGCAAACGCGGTTGGAGGCAAAACGGCAAGAGCATGCGACAGCTGCATAACCAAGCGGGCACGTTGGTACTGTGCCGCTGATGATGCTTTTCTCTGCCAGGCCTGTGACTCTTCGGTTCACTCCGCCAATCCTTTGGCTCGCCGGCACGAAAGAGTTCGCTTGAAAACGGCGTCGTACAAGTCCACCGACGAACAACAACAACAACAGCAACCTCCCACTTGGCACACTAAGAAAGCTCGAACGCCCCGACACGGGAAACACTCTCGTAGCAACAATCCCTTCCATCTGGTCCCAGAAGTGGGTTCGGAAGAGGTGAATTCCCATGACGAGAACGAGGAGCAGCTTCTTTACAGGGTCCCCATATTCGACCCTTTTGTTGCTGAGCTATGTGGGACCAATAGCTCTTCTCCTTCTTCGGTGACTTCAACTGATCAAGGAGCAGCAGCTGCCGTGGCCGAGGCCGAAAACAAAGGGTTTCAGAGCAATGTTTTTCATCACAGTAATAATGAGATGGAAAACCTGCATGGGATGCTTCCTTCCGACGCAGAACTTGCTGAGTTTGCGGCTGATGTTGAGAATTTACTGGGTAGGGGGCTTGAAAACGAGTGCGTGGGGATGGAGGATTTGGGACTGATTGATGCGAAGGAGGAGGAGTGTTCGGTGGGTAGTGGGGGGGTGAAGGTGGAAGAGGAAGAGAGCCCTGAGATGGAGATGGAGATGGTGGGGAGAGATGTATCGTTTGAGTTTAGCTTTGATTACGAGACGTGTGAAGAGGTGAAGGAGAAGATTTGTGATTTTGAATTGGGGAAGGAGAAGGGGAATGAAGAAGAACTGGGAGAGAATGATGAGGTGAAAAAGAAGAAGATATCGTTGCAGCTTGATTACGAGGCAGTGATTATCGCCTGGGCTAGCCAAAAGTCTCCTTGGACCACTCCTGACAAACCAAACTTGGACCCCGACGAGTGCTGGCACGAATGCATCGTATGTACTATTGTTTCTCCTTTTTCATCTCTCTTTTCTTATTAATTGCCACCAACTGTTAGATTCGCCATAACTTTTCTTATTAAGGGTGATGTGATGCTTGTTTGATTATGTGACTAATGATGTTTAACTTAATTAAGCAGGAAAGTTATGGAAGGGGAATTCATGATCCTTATGGTGAAGTGGGTGGATTTGGGATTCATCCGGTGATAATTGACGGAGGCAGAGAGGCAAGAGTGTCAAGGTACAGAGAAAAGCGCCGAACAAGGTTGTTCTCCAAGAAAATAAGGTACGAGGTTAGGAAATTGAATGCAGAGAAGAGACCCAGAATGAAGGGGAGGTTTGTCAAGAGGGCTTCCTTTGCACCATCCACATTTCCCTTGCTAAATCATTAAGACCTCATTCAAGTTTTGTTTACTATTTATTTCCTAAATAATATATTTTTGCTTTTTGTTTTATTTTCTCATCTTTCTGTATAGCAATTTTGTTAAGTTAATAAACGCAACAAATTTATAATCATGTCTTTAATATATACTGTAAGTGATGAGTCTTTTGTGAAGAAAATTTCTATAGAAAAAACAACACAAATGAAATTGGAGAGATTTATAAAGTTTTTACCTCATATGTTGTATAATGTTTTCCTGTACATGATAAAATTTAGACTCACTCAAATTTGTAATTGTGATAATGTTTCACATCTATACTCATGAGTAATTTCTTTTTTTTTAATTCCTGTAAGAGTTCTTCAAATTACATATCAGTTATCCCTGCAAAATACATACTAGTTACCCCTGGTATAATTTTAGTTTACCTTTAATTATTCAAATATCGTCATAAAATCAGAACTAAAATTAGAAGTTCCTAAGTTATATTTCACAATCTTTCACAAGTTTAGTGTACACATGTACGAACTTTAATAACCATAAACATATTTTCAACTTTCAAAAATATTTTTTTATTTGGTCTGACTCAAAATATCAGGGACTCGTGACAAAACTTATATTAGAATCTTACAAAGATATATATATATATATATATATATATATATATATATATATATATATATATATATATATATATATATATATATTCCGTGATTTGAGTTTCGTCAAATTAAAAACGAATTGATGATGTTACTAAAAAATATAAATTCGATTAAATGTTAAAGACTGAAATTTGTCTATCATTTTTACTGGAAAAATCATTAAATATTTTTAGAAAAATGTACGATTTCTAGTACAATGATATTTGGGTACACTTATTTTATACTTTTAAATGTTAATCAAATTATTATAATCATTTTATTAAATTATATAATAATTGTATGTTAACTTTATATATGAACTAATATATTAATTATAACATATTTAAATATTACATAATTGTTAAAAAAACTCTCTCAAACTTCTCATAACCATCATTAACATTAACATTGTGATAACTTGAAATATCAATTATCAATTAGATGTAACATCTTAACTTTTTTGGTAGTTATGATGGAAACATGACGCACTCATGAATAACATACCCCCACCATGCGATTAATATTTTTACTGTTATTGTTGAGCATCAGAGAAAAGTTGATCTTTTTCATTGAGCCTAATAAACAATGTTTTACATAGATTAAAAAATATATATATTAAAAAGAAAAATAAAATTAGCAACGGTTAAAATTAATAATGAATTTTATTGCCATGTGTTGATTGGCAATGAAGGTAAGAGTGAGTTCCAACGACTCTCTTGAATACACCTACACCAGTTTCCTTCTGGATACAACTTATATCACATTTTGAGTGATCATGATTACAAACATGTTTCGAAGCAGAACATAACTGATATAGATTTCCAGACACAAAACCTTAAACTAATATACTATTTCGTTAGTGTAACTATAATTTCTTTTGATGTCCCTTCTCTTTTTCTGGCTCATTCTCCAAAATCCTGATATGATGACCCAATCTAAATTGGGCTTCTGTTTCTTTAATTATTGGGCCTAATATCTTTCTTGATCCTTTACACTAACTAACGGGCTGGGCCTGATTCTTCCCGCACCTCTATAATTTCATCCTGCACTCATATATACTAAAAGATTATCATTTTAGCATCTAGTTTAGGATTTTTATTTTGAGTTATAAAATGCACAATCTAATGGCGTTCTGGAATACAATTCAGGAGTAACTATTGTCCTTACAATTTTCAATTTCCTACTTCATAGGGAACTTGGTGCATGATCTCAAACATGGCTTGCAACAATTGCTTTCTATGATCACTTTTCCTTATCTGTATATAAAGTCAAACGAATAGTAATAACCAGTAAAGTGGGAAAATTTTCTACTCTTGAGATTGATATAGATTGTTGGTTTGACTTTGTATAGAGGCCGCAGAAGCTTTGCACATTTTGGTCTAAACAAGATGATGTTAAACTCAAAGAAAGAGTTTGAGGGTCTTGTTTTGATGCGAGGAATCTTGCTGAATGAGATGAGAGTAGGTTTAGGGGATTGTGGGTAAACCACCTTTAACTGTGCGTAAATCATGTGCCTTCTAATACCATTCTAGGATGGTATCTTCTGATTCTGTTTTCCTCTTTGTCCATGTACCAAAAAGACATTCAATTCAGAGGAACCAACTCATAGTTCTTTTTCAAAGTGTAGCTATCATCTAAATTACTTTCCACTTTTATACTTCCTTTTATTCCCTTTCTTCTTAAGATATTTTTAAAAACTAGTGAACTTAAAGTTGTCCTATCTTTCGATTAATTCCATAACAGTAACAAGATTGAGATCTCATCTAGCAGTTATCTTAGTTCAATGCATGTACAGTGCTGATGAATAAATCTCTGTACAGGGTCGCAATACATCTGATTATAATGTTTAGATAGCAACAAATTACAATTAAATGAGTAGAAAATTCATACTTTTTTCTATCAGACAAATCTCATTCAAAATGAAAAATATATCTTTATTACAAGTGTCTTAAACTTATACATAGAAAAAGGCATGATACCATTCTAGAACAAGCAACAACTTTCAGCTTTTAACACTGATTTTTTCCTATAGTTTGGAATTGACTGAGAAATCATTTACATCTTTTCTAATATCTTTTCCTCCTTAATTTAGTGACTTGAAGATGGCAACAACATAAGAATGGAAGAAGGATGAATGAGCTTAATAAGTGTCTCTTTGGTATCCCGAATTCCACAGAGATCACGAGTTATTGTCGAATGGCAACATAGATGATCAGCACAAACGAGGATACCCCACCCAGCAACAGCAACATAGATATTTGAAATCAAGGGAGGGTGTATTTAGTATTTGGCAAGGAATATTGGTCAAATAATAATAATGATGAGAAAAAAAGGAAGCCAATAGATAGAAGAAGATGGAGAAAGGGTAAAGAGAATTGGTGAGCAAGACACTGCGCAACTTAAAATGCATCGAAGGGCTAAACCTAAAATTGTCTTCACAAGAAGAGTGGTGAATGAAATTGAAAGTTGATTCCAAATCCAAAATGCTACGTGACAAAGGAGCAGACTACGAATCACTGACAACTTTTATTAAAACCTCTTCTTCGCCGCATAATACGTAGCGCTTTCCTTCATCAATGTCTCTGCCATTCTCGCTTTTTTCCTCTAGTCCCTCTCATAACCACCTATTTACCCTTTCTTCTCTTCTTTGGGTTTTGCAACATACCACCAACACATAAACCAAAACCTCACCCTATAAAACCAACAAAAACTAATCAATTCCCTTGAATTCAACCAAATCACACTTTTCCTTCCTTTTTTATTTTTTTATCTGTTGGCCTTTTCAATACTGCGTGCCTGTCTTCACCACTTTTCTTAGAATGAGACACAAAAAGTCATCATAAAAAATACAAACCAAGTCTTCTAAAGAAACATTACTTTTCAATGACTAAGTCACCTTTTTTTTTTTCAAACCGAACTTACCTAGTACTTCTTCTCCTCTTTCATACCAAACTTTAATGTCGTGGTGAACTTAGTTATTACTTTAATAAAGGTTTATAAAATGAATGTGAATGGCTAATGACAATAATACATATTTTATATTGATAACATAGAGACAACTTATTCATTTCTTTCATCAATTTTTATTGTCCTATATAAATATATTCTTAAACAGAAACCTTACAAAGAGACAATATGAAATTAAAATTTCTAACTTTTTCAAAAATTTTGACAAAGTTACATATTGACAAATTTAATATTATTAATAGAATCAACTAGATTTCTACAGTCTGAGAAATTAAGCTTTAAATTTGGAATATGCTGAGAGTACAAAATATCTAATAAGTATGTAACACTTTAAAAAATTACTCTTACCCATGAGATCTTTTATTTGTTATGTTACATATATAAGGTAACGAGATAAAGAAATTTTCATTATAAATTTGCTTAAACTAGTATTATTTTTTCTATCAAAATTGGAAAAATGTAAAAAGTTTCAAAAGCTATTTGCAAATTAACATTAATTAAAAATATCATACAAAGTTTTAACTTGAAACACAAAGTAATTTAGGCTATAGTTACTTTCCCTAAAAATTGAGTATTATTTGAAGTACAAACACTTTAGATAGTGTATTATTTGAATACAACTATTCCTATGTAAACATTTGAGTGTTTTTTAGAACACAATCATTACCAACTTAAATAACTATGTATTTTTTTGAAAAATAGTCATTCATGGCTAAATTAAATATTTTGAACACATTTATTCCTAGGTAAACAATTATCAGACGTAGTCACTTCTCGTTAAACCCTTTATTTATACAAAAGGTGTGATCTAAACAATTATAATAAGTTTTGTTTATTAAGAGAGGGAAGCATCACGAAAATGTCAGTATTCTTACTCAAAAACTAAAACTTAACAACTAGTAAAGATTACAAGATCTTCATTGTTCTTATCCTGATTTTTGTTATCTACATCATCATCTTATTTTTTTTCCAAAGAAATATATATATATATATATATATATATATATATATATATTGAGAAGGAAAGCATAATTATAGATCCTTTTAACTTCATTATGAAGTCTTACACAATTATTTTTCTTTGTCTTGAGCTTGAAAATGTATTAATGTTCTTCAAGCAACCTTGAATGCACATATATATTTTTATGCATCTCTTTGATACACAATACAACTTATCACACCTCAATCACGTAGCTTCTTTCCAAACTTGGGTAAAGCAAAGAGCTTGATGTGGCTAATTGTTTTTGCAGGACTACCATTTCGCCTTTTCAAAAGTTGCTTGTTTGAAACAACTCTAAGGACTTTCATGAAACAACTCTTAATTGACATATTATATACCTTATTATTAAACACATAATCAAAACTATATATAGTATTTGATCAACTTTGCTTTAACATTTTCTATAAGTTCATTCTAAGAGATTTTCTTTTTCATAAGCTAATTTATAGAAAAAATCATATAATTATTGTTTTTTTTTCTCTCTTAAAAGAAACTTGTGGAAAAGTTTGTAGAAATAGTTCATGTACTATATAATATTACTTCAAGAAGACCACGTTTTGAAAATTCCCTTTGTATAAGAAAAAGTAAGGTTAATTTAATATGTCTACGTTAACCTTGGTTGTCTTCACTGTTTTTTCTCTTCTTCACGCTAATGAAACTCAGTTGTCAAATTGCGTTTATGTTTTGTTTATAATTTTTCTCATGCTGTCATTTTCCTCGTTCGACAAGATTGCCGCATTGATTAAATTGTTTAATCATGTTAGCAAATTATAGTGAGAAGTCTACTAATATAATATTGTCCTCACAATGTGTACCACCATCAATAATTCAGGAAAAAAAGATGCTTTGCCAACAATAATTTACTTATTTGGAGGACTTCTCATAATTCAAAATTATTCCTCTATTTGTTTGTACATATAGTAGTGACATCTCTACAACAACCAAGATTAATTGCCTTATTTTTCTTTACATCTCATTGCTTTTTAAGAATAATTTTCTGTGTGTGATCCAATCCCTTGTAAGCTGATTTGCAACATATATTTTCTCTATATCACACAAAGTTTAATGTGTACAAGTAATTTAAGTGTGTACTAACAGAAACATGTCAAACCAAAAAGTGTTTGTACATAATAACTTTTTTCTGAGTAAAATCTATAGAAAGTTAATGATGAGTCAAACTGAAATGGATCTTCCAAACATGTCTCCCGCAAACAAAAAAGTTGGATGCTTTTATGACTTGAAGAGGGATCTACGCTGAAGTGAATTTTAGCTTATATTTGGCCAAGTCAAACTTTTCCACGCCAAATAATATAAACTAAACTAAAATGAAATTAAATATGACTCAACTTTTTCAGACCACGCAGTGAATACCCGCAGACACATCAATAGACTATTCAGAAATGAATAAGCCAACTTCACTCACTGGAAACCAACGGATGAGATTTTCTGATGAAAGTTTAGTCCTTCCCATCAGATTCCAAATCAGATCTTTTGACAAAACTTTTTAGAAAACTGAGAAGTGTAGAGAAATGAACAATCCCCAATTCGCCAAGGAAGCAACAAGTCATGTGAGAGAAACAATAAATAAAGATAAAAAACTTACCAAATGCAGCAGATCATGTTGCAGCATCACCCACAATATATGCACACTGCGCATTCAACCTCAGTAAAGCTCGATTAACTTTTTCCTATTTCTATATTTTACGAGCCACAACTCATCAATTTAGTATTCGGAATCCCAAAAATAATATTTCAATCCCTCAGATTATTACACTCATTATTTTATTATACCATCAAACACTTTATCGTTGATAATGAAGGAAGCTGTGTTATTGGTTTCTGCACTCAGAGAAGAAGAGAGAAAGTAATTGTTTTACACTGCTATACCCAAACCTTAGAACCATAGATTGAAGGCATGAATCTCTGCCTCTGTTACTGCGTATATCCGCAAGTTTTTTTTTTTTTTTTTCAGCTTCCCTTTCTCAAGCACAAGGAAGAAAAAAAAGGTAAATAACAAATAACAAAGGATTACAAAAAGTATCCAACGAAAATAGACTCTATACTTAACATTCCTCAACGTCTTCTATATACAAGCTTAACATTGGTGATTATGATAATTCATTTCGGATACTTCATGGATGAGAAGTTAAAAAAAAAAATCTGAATATATAATACCAAAATACCACCGGTTTTCCCTCATATTCTACATCAAGAAGACACATTACTGGATAGAAAATGATGAGAAAAACGTGGGTATTTTGGATGAACATATATATGTAAACCAGAATAAATTCAATACTGGAGAGACAGAAAAGAAAAAGCACAGAAGAAAAAAAAATGAAAGATGGAAAATTGGATGGGAATTCTACTGGTTAATTATGGAGAGGATCTGGGCAACTCGGTACTCTTCTTTTGGCTTCATCAAAGCCCTTTTGGGTTGTGTTGGTGCGAGCAAGATGAGTCCTTCCATTGAAGTACTTGTTGAACAGATCCTCCTTCCTCTTATTGTTATCATTCACACTGCCATGACTGAATTCCACGTCGGGCACTGCATTTCCTGGGAGCACACGAATCCCCTCAACCTGGCACGTGTGGCACGTATGCAACGCCACGAGCATCAGCACCACACACGCATAGAAGATGACCCTTCTGCCGCCGGCAACCAACATGGCAAGAGAATAAAACACATAAATTTTGGAAGCCAATTCCCCAAACACCCTCTTGTTTTTCTTCTTGTTTGTTGCTAAGTAGTGTTTTGTTGAAAGCTGAAGAAAAGTTGTGTAGTGAAGAAAACAAAAGAAAAGAAGATAAAGGAGAAGTTGGAGTTTTGTTATAGGAAGAAGGAGTGTGAATTAAGAGAAAAGTGTTTGTGTTGAGTCTGTGAGAGAGAGAAAAGAAAAAAGCAAAGAATTGACGGCTAGTTATTTGAGGAGAGAGATGCATGGTGTTTGTCTGTCTCATGTAATGGCCATCCCACAGTGGCCCACGTGAAACAAAAACCCGCAGTGCCCGCTAATGCAAGTTACTATATTATTAATTTACTCACTTAGCCACATGCTCTTCTCTTCTCGTACAATTTCGCTGCATATTCATTTATTATCAAAAACTATTTCACCATTTTTCATATGAGATGTTTTCGGAACTCATTCCAGATCATACATCATCCTCAAATTCTCTTGTTACACCTCTCTTACTACAAATTAATTATTTTCAACAACAATTAGCTTCTTTCAAACACCTTTTACTTTGTAGATCTGAAGATTCATTAACCTAAAAAAGGCTTAATTAAACTAAAAAAATTGTTATGATGAGTTTTAATTAAGAGTGAGAAGATGGAGTTTGAAATTTACATAGAATAGGTATATGTCGGTGAGAGACAGTTGGGGAGGAGAGACACCATTTTGAGTTTGCAGACTGTGCATTGAATTTGAGCAGTCCGTGACTTGAATTGAATGTTTTAATTATAATTCTGTCATTGATAACATAACTGTTTTTCTTATTCTTCAAACCTCAGACCTCCATACCCACACCATACGGCAATTCAAATTCACAACCATATCTCATCCTAGATCATGTTTCACAAAAATCTTCTTTCATATCCCAAATAACAAAACTACTTACTAGACCATATAACAAAATTAATTCTTAAATTACATCATTAATGTGAAAATAACATGAAACCACATTGAGGTTGAATATTGTTATCTGTATTAAAATGTGGACCATGCTAATTATTATTAATCAGAATAATTATAATATTTCAATGACTCTGACAAAAGATATTATTATGTATAAATGCACATATGTGTGTGGAAAAGTTATATTGAAAATATATAGATTTAATTTTACTGAAAAATAATTGATACACGTGTAAAAATTAATTATAATTCTATTAAATGAACTAGTTGGTTAAATAAGTTATAAGTTAATCTAAATATTATAGCCATTGAAAAAATAAAGCAACTGATAAGAATTTTATTTATTTATATATATATATATATATATATATATATGCATTTTTAATAAAAATGAATTAATTTATTATAACAATTAAAAATGTTTGAAGGAGTATTTATACTCTCTTTCTTACCGCATCCTAGATATTACATTTAAAATAATTATTAGTGAAGTAAAAATCTCAATACACGCGAAAATCCATAATTAAGTGACAATATGAAACAATATTGTAACAACTTGCCTTCTAAATGAATTTAAAAAAAAAAAAAAGTAAATGTTAGTTGTTTTCCACATAGCATGAACAACTAGCATAAATTAGAGTAAGGATAAGAATAATATATATTAAGTTATTTGATTCCACCACTAAAAATATTTTTTTTTGCTATGAAATTTATTTGATTCTTAATCATATTAAGGACTTCACATTTTATCATATAGATAAATTTATTAAATAAATCTGTCTAATTAAACAAGTTGTTAGTCAATTTTTATTTGTTTGATTCGTATTTTAAATAAGTCATTTTTCTTTAAACTTCAACTTATATCAGATAACGAGTCATTCTAGTTTGTTTTAAAAAATAAAAAAATTATATATATATATATATATATATATATATATATATATATATATATATTCTAATAAAATAATAATATTATTATTTTATTATAATATATATTTAAGTTAAAATATATAAGAAATTTATATATTTGATAATGGTCTAATATATAAGTTAGAATATATATTTAAGAAATTAATATTAATATTAATATTATTTTATTAGAATATATATATATATATATATATATATATATATATATATATTTAATAAAACAATCTTAATATTATTTTCTTAAATATAGCTATTATTTTGTACAATAAGTGTGACATTAACTTAAAATGTTCTTATTTAATTAAGACTAAAATTATTTTAACTTGTTCTAACCTGATTTACAGATTTTTTTTTTTTGTCATGTCAAGCTTATTATGCAAATCCAGTATAATTTCCAAAAGAACTTCTAAGATTAGAGATTAAATACGAACAGTAAAATAAAATAACTCAACGAAAACAAACATAAAGTGAATCAGGAAAATGAAGTCATGGACATGAATATTATATATATATATATATATATATATATATATATATATATATATATTATACGGTTAGTCATTGTAATTATCGTTATGATTCTGATTAAATACACTTTTTTGTTTTTGAGAATGTGTGAATTGATATATTGTTCCTCAGACAAACCGAATATGGTCGATCGGGTATTTTTCATCAACACTTATAGTATAAAATACAAGTTTACACAATTATAATAGATGAATTTGTTTATTTAAAAAATTATTTTTATCATAAACCAGATTTTTTAGATTAAAAAAATTATCATATTTTTTAAGTGATTGTTTAAATTTCATTAAAAAAATTCACGTTGAAAAAATTGTTTTACGAAGTTGCTTGAAATAGGTAGTTTCAATTAAAAAAACAAGAAGTACTTTCAATTCAAAAATGTTTTTTATAATTGTAATAAAGAAAATATTAGTAATTTTCCATTTTTTAACTATTTGGTTTGTGATGATTTTGTTTCCAAAAATAATTGTTTATATTATTTTTCTACTTTCGAAGGAACAATTTCTTTTATATAGGTAGCCAACTAATTACATTTAATAAAATTATTAAATCAAAGGAAGAGGGCCAACCGGGTTCGAACCGGTGACTTCTTGATCTGCAGTCAAATGCTCTACCACTGAGGTATGGACCCCTCGACTTTAATTATATTTTTTTACGAAACAAGTATTTAGTTTAATAAGTTTATTATTATTCTGCTTTTGGAGAAACATAGGTGGCCACTAATTACATTTAACAAATTAATGAAAACGAAACAATTGAATTTTAAAAAAAGGGCCCAACCGGATTCGAACCGGTGACCTCTTGATCTGCAGTCAAATGCTCTACCACTGAGCTATGGACCCCTTCAATTTTAGTTAAATTTTTTTACAAACCAAGTATTTAATTTTTATAAGTTTATTATTATTCTACTTTTGGAGAAACCTAGGTTGCAACTAATTATATTTAACAAAATAACGAAAATGAAAAGATTAAATTGAAAAATAATTACAGGGCCCAACCGGGTTCGAACCAGTGACCTCTTGATCTGCAGTCAAATGCTCTACCACTGAGCTATGGACCCCTTGACATGATTAAATTATTTATTTTCTAATTAATAAATGTTTACTAAATTTATACGGATTTCAAAATTATTCATCACGATGATCTATAATTATAGAATACGAATTAAAAGATAAAGTTGTAGAATATGAATTAAATGAAAAATAAAATAAAAGACTAAGATAATAATGAGAAAGATGCTGAAAAGAAAAAACGCAAAAGAGAAAGAAGACAACGGCAGAAGGAAAACGGGGTAGAGAGGCGAGGAAGCTGGACCGCGAATCGCGACACCCTGTTTTGTCTGTGTCGAGGTTTGACGTGCGTAACAAGATATCGCATTTTTTATAGATACAAATTATTTGATGACTTGGAAATTAAGTTCTACAAATTCGAATTTCAATCAATATTCCACAAGTATTTATACATTGGTAATCAACAAAATTTTTAAATCATGTCAATTTTGTTTTGAAATTTTGTTTATAAAAATTAGCTATAAATTTTACTATGAAAAAAAATTGAAGTAAACTGTTTTTAATTATTTTGTAAAATATTTTATATAAAACACTTTTCCTTATTTACGAATTTTATAATTTTGTAGAAAATAATTAGACACGAAAAAATTAATTGTCAATTAAGATTCTTAAAAAAATAATAAAAAAAATATTTTTTGTAAATTTTTTTAACAAATTTACAAAACAATTTTTATGCGATACGAGAATGTACAATTATTTCAGTCAAACAAAATGTAGGTTCCCATGCGTAGCACGTTATAATCTTCCCTTCCCACAGTTTTTCGTTTTCGTTTTTCCACAAGGCCCACACTACAACAACAAACTTTGCCTGCATTGTCCGCTTCATGCTGCCAAAGAAAATTCTTATTTAACCCTTAAATATTTATTTTCACATAAACCTTTTTTTAACCCTTGAAATTCTTGTTGTTCTGTTTGCGTTTTGGTGAGGGTGACCTTAATTCTTATTTATCACAAAAAAAACAATATAAATATTTGGTATGACCCAAATAAATGATCACTTGATATTTCTTACATGTGGTAGATTCTAGATAGGGATCGATTTCTGTATTAAGATTTGGCAGACGTCGAGAGAGATGCACCACCACACAAGCATATAAGATCGTTGCTTTTAGTAAAAAAAATATATAAATAGATAAATAAATAAATAAATAAAGCCATAGCTACAGTACAACACTCGGTAATCATAGTAATCATAGAAGAAGCAATTGTACACAGCCAAAGAAGGGACCCACAATTTATCACTGCACCAGTGCTCAGGCTTCGATAATCAAATATATGTTCATGTTCTTCTCTCTCTCTCTCTCACCAATCACTCACTTCATTGCTGTATTAATGGAGTGTTCATTATTATTACTCTACTACATCATTCTTATGTTACATTGTTTACATTTAAAATCAATAAATGTATATAAATATTTATAATGGGAAAAAAAACTTGAGTTATAAGTGAGGTGTGGCCAAAACTGGTGAGTGAATTGAAATGATAAAGAGAAGAAGAACAGAAGGTGCAGGTGGAGCAGGAGAAATAGGATGCGTCACTTCCGATTGAGAATGTGATTAGACTAAGCACACCATCTTGACTTTCAGTGTCTCTTGTCTGCACAGCAACAACACTATTTAACTGACACATACGTACAAACCCTAACCATCACTTTTTATTTACTTTCTTTTTATGCTTAATTAACCAAATTATTACCCTAACCATTACATATCTCAGTAGGATCAAGTAAAGATATATGAAATCTAAACGCTGCTCTGCAATTTCAGCCAGAAAGTAATCATGAATGTAAAGTTCATGTTTTTTTAGTTTCTTCTACGTACGTTTTTGCCTTTTTCTCCTTGGAACTTACCTTCTTTCTATTCTCCATCATTTTATGGAAATTATGAACTCACAAAACATCTTCTGTTGATGGTTGCTCTACAAAAATGATATCTTTCATCTCCGGTAACACTATTTCATTACAAAACCTTACCTTATCTTCTTAATTATTAGTTTAATAATTGTACGCATTATAGTTGTATTTACTGCTACAAGAGGCCAAATTTTACAGTCATAAACACATCATATTCTGGGATATTGCCAAAATTGTAAGGAACTTTTCTGAATATCACCCTTTATTGCTGCCCGCACGAGCAATGAAAATATACAGCTGAAAGCTACAAAAAGAAAAAAAAGGGTATCATTGTGAAAAGCAATGTTGATTTCTATAAGCTTATATGCACTGTATTTGGTTTGGATAATTTCAGGGAAAAAGAGAAACGAAGATGGAAGATAAAAACACTATGCATTTAATTGGGTAGTGACAAAAGATAATACATTTAAAGCTAACACATTTAACATTGTGTATGCAGATAAATGTTAAGGTAAAAAAAATTTACCTTACAACTTTTGTAAATTCTTGTAGGTTTTAATGTTTCTTGGTAATTCGAGTATTGTATAAGCGATAAGACTTTTAACCGAACAACAAAACGTGATTTCACAAACAAACTAAATTACACTTATTTTTTAAACTTAAATGATAATTGTGTGTAGTTATTTAAATTCACAAACTAACTGAATTACACCACTTTCATTACATCTTTTTACTTTCTATGCCATTTCTTTCGTATATTTAATTTATAATATGTAAAGAGATGTAAATATTATTTTTCAAGTTAGTTTTATAAAATTAGATTGTTTAAATTCTAATTTTTAGAACGATATAGATTGTTATTACTAATTCAATATGAAACATTTTTGTAAATAATAAAGACTAAAAAGTTAATTAATAAAAGTAAAAGTAATGAAAAGATAAAATACACTAAATTGATTTTTTATCATTTAATTATTTAATTAACTACTTAAAAATTGTATACAAATTATATATAAGGATTTTCTTTTATAAGGATAATTATAGTCTCATCTATTTACAATGTGAGTTTTGTAATATGAGACTTTAGTATTAAATTTTGCACAAATGTTATGTATATGGATTGGAGCATCCCAAAGTGCTTTACTATAAATATATATTCTGCTGATAAAAAATACTAAATATAAATTTACATCTTTTTATACTTTTATACACCTAATTTTTCTAAATCAATACAGTATCATTCACTATTTTCAACATAAAGGAAAACAGTTTTTTTTTTTTAATTAAAAGACAAAAAATGTCTCCTTTTTTTAAAAATTGAACACTAAAAGATTCTTCGTTGCTTTAAAATCTTTAAGAAATTATAATATTTGTTCACTTAGCTTAATATTATCATTAATGATTTTTCTTGTAGGAAGGTTAGACAAGTTAAGCAGTAATTTATGATATGTTTACAATATACTTTGTTTTGTGGATGACAACGAAGCAAATGACATTTTTAACATTATGAAAAGATGAAATAAAATTTAATTAATCAGAAAGGATAACATATTTAAAAATAAATAATTTTTTTATTTATTAATGCAATAAACGGATGAACTAAACCCCCGCCCGTCCATTTACAACGTGGATTTGTTCTGGCCCGTTATAAAGCCTGCAAAAGCCCATCCAATTTATACTGACTAAAACTTTTAAGCACCCACAAGTAAGGCCCACAATTTGGAACTACAAACATTTTAGAAAGAAGAAGAAAAAAATAGTGTTTGGAAAGCCTTTGAAATTTTGTAGGTCCAACAGTGTTTATATAATTTCAACCCTTACTTTGAAACATATAACGCATTCAGCCAGTGAACATAGTGTATCGCTTGATATTGCTTTATTAACCACGTTCGAAATTTGATGAGATCAGTCGTAATTTTTATAAGGTAAATTATCAACTGTAACTGTAAATAAATACATTTAAATTTGACGTATTAACTTCTAATTTAATATAGTTAAAAAAAAAACTGTTTTCACTTCTCATCTTTTAAAAAGTAGATCATAATATTAGTAAAGAAATAATTGATTGTATAAGAAATCCATTAACTCCATTTATTATATAAAAAAACTCATAATAATTTTACATATTTATATTAGGTTCCAAACTTACGCATAAATTAATTACCACTTTTTTTTTAACAAATTATTAAAAGAAACGCATGAAAATTGTCCTCTGTCACTTGTCTTCAACAGGATCGATTAGTGGAAGGGGTCCAAGAAAAAAATTTAGTTGTCCCTTTTACAAAATATTTTTTTACACTACAAATATTATGTTAAAATTAATATTTATTTACACGAGAAAGTTGTTTATTATTTAAAAAAAATTAAAAATATTAGTTGAGATTTTTTCGAAAAAAAAAATTACATATAAACTTGTGTTAAAATTAAAATTTATACGAGTTGATAAATTTTATACTCACCCAATATGAATAAAAGAGAATAGCTAATCAAGAATGGTGGCTCAAAGAAGGTTGTTGAGTCACTCTATTGAAGTTTGATTGGATGCATCTTCAAGTGTATTACAGGACACGTATTTCTGAAATGAAAAGAATTTTGATATAAAGAATCCTTATATTGAAACCGAAATTGTGCTAATGAGGAGAATTTTAAAGATGTACTAAAATATTTGTCTGAGATTTTCTAAGGCATTGCAAGAAATATTTGATGGATTTTCTGATAGTGATTGCGCAGGTCCAATTGAAGATATTGACAAGTACACGGAAATACTATTCAAAACTAGAATCTGAAATATTTTGAGTTCATATTATCAACAACAGAAGTACAAGTTGTTGCTATTGCAGGACTATTAATCAAGGAATATGTATTAGACCACTATTTGTTTATTTCCACTCGGGGAAAAAGAAAGAGTAAGAGAATACCATTGCGATTTTTAAAATCTAGAAATCTAAGGAAGAACAATTTTGTTTTCACGATCAGACAAGAAGAAAGATCCGGAAGTTGTTATCAAAGTAGGTGTTAGGAATCTAAGTGTGAGTCTAAGTTCCACATTTATTAGAAATGAGAAAGTAAAACATTATATAAGAATAAAGATCCATAAATCAATTACTTTAAAGTTTTGGATTGAGAGTGATGTCAATGCATTATGTGATTGAAGTGTTGTATTTCTCCAGAGATACCTCCTCTATAAACCTAAGAAATGATATCAGAGTCGATGGTTAAAACCGGTATTACCCCTCTATAAATCTAACGGTAGGAGTATGAATAGAGTGTTAAGGTAATCAATGACTAAAACTTTGTTACTTACTCATATAGCAGATTTTCTTTAATAACTAACAGCAACCTTGTTTTCATTGAAAAAAACAAAAATCTTAAGAAAAGTATGTTGGATAGTATAATTGTTAAGTGTCATGCACGATGTTCTGATTAAGTCCACCAGTAATAACAGCATAATGGGCGATCCGTGTTAATCTTAGATTCTAGATGTAGTTATGCCATTTGAAATTTCAGATTCACAAAGTGCACACCTTTTGGAACGTGTGTTAACGAAGTCCATATATTTAAGTTTCGTGGAGCTTACGCATCCAACTACTTGCCTAGTTATTAAAACGGCGTGAGTGAATAGTTCCTAAGAAGTTGGTCTACTTGCATGGCTATTTATCTCTGCCGACAAATAATTGTGGCCTTGAATTTAGCTTGTGTTTGAAGTGTTCGGTTGGCTTTTGCCAGATATGGTGTAAAGATTTGGAGGCAAAAAAAAGAAAAAATAACCCATCAAACTGTTGGTTGGTTATTGTATTCTTGTACCTATCATTTTCCCACGACGTGTTATAAACAGAAGGGTGGTTCATCCAATCATTGTCTCGTGAGTGGTGACTTGTTTCATAATTGATACGAGGCTTCCGACCAATCCTCGGCATCTGAGAATGAAGGCTCAAGAAGTGAGAACACACCAGAATAAACCAACAATATAGTCGCATTCATGTTCCCATCCAACACATTAGATAAGACAATGACCCTTCCCACATGGAACTACCAGTAGTGCTTGATGATAAGGCTACAAATTCCTTTCAGTGCCTCAGTTAGGAACCTTTGCTATAACAACAAACATTATGCGATGAGCAGCAGCTTGCAAAACCAATGCTCCTTCCATCATTTCATCCGAAGAACATTTTCAATATAACTGCTTTTGCACCTTCTATGTCAAATTATCAGTTACATTACAATAATGTATAAATGCTATCAGAATATGAAATCAATTGTAAGATGTTTCACATTCACCCTAGACTGCCCAAAGAAACAGGGCACTGAACTAAACGTTGACAATTTCGTACACACCACACTGAAGTCCTGAACCATTACCAGAATATCGAGGAGCTTGAAATTTTTATTCTATATTTAATTCTAAAACTTGTTTATTTTGCCACCTTTGTCACGTGTGGTCGCAATTGGTAAGTAGAATTTTTAGAGTTTTTCTTTACCTTCAACCTCTGTCCCCACTCCCTTTACCATCCATTAGCTAAAGAAATTGAATAGCTTGGTTAGTGATTTGATATGTATATACACATGTGAAATTACAGAAAACTAGACAGAGTACGCTGATTTTTTGTCGATGTTTTCAAATGTTTCTTTAGTTGTACACGCATGTTTTTGTTCCATTAGTTCTTACATTTTGGTGGAATCCATTAGCTCTCTTCTTGATGTTTGTTTCATTCATTGGTTTCCACTTAAGAAAAGGCTATTTCTGAAAAGTTAGATTCGTGATCACTAGCATGCCTATTATGTTATTGATGGATGAATGAATGACGAATTTGGGAATTAAAATTAACTGGTTGGGTAGGAAATGACTTTTTTTTTTCCTGCCGTGGAAATATGTGGAACATAGAAATGACAAACTGACACACAATTTTGGCTCATCCCACAAAATTAGCAAAACTCAATAAATAAACCAGTAATTGGGATTGTTCCAACTTCGACAAATTTCCTTCCTGGTCTTCCGTCAACAATACTTAAAAAATCAGAAGTACACTTTAAGCCTTATTCTTTAGTTTTTAGCGTAATAAAATCATGAGATGGTGTGTTAAAGATAAGATTCTTAAAGATAAGGAATAAGGTCTCCAAGCTAAGTTTCTCCCCTACACGTCTAAAACAAGGGTCATCTTGTCTGACTCCACCCAGTAGCATTTCCAGGATTTGACAGGCCTAGAGATTCGTTTAGTGCTAGACCTAGATATTCTTCGTTACAGTATTATGCTCTTTCAAGAGCCAGCATAGGATTTGGACGCATGCACCTTTACAACAAAGAACATTGCTGCTCTTACCAAATTGACCACCGAATAGTGACATTAACACCGAGACAGAGAGAGCAATAGGACATTAGTCTTGTTGAGATGTCACACACAACAATCGGAACCAAAAATAAACAATCTTCTTCTACCCATGTTTTCTCTAGTACAAATGCCGGGGTTTCCCATTTCCACATTCTTCGTGTGATGAGGAACCGGTTTCCAAATTTTATTGCTTTTCCTAACTTTCTATTATCCCACATACACGCCAACTTTTTGTAAATGGAATACCAAATATTCTTCTCAAACATTTTGACATACTTTCCGATATTTCACATCCGGTGAACGTTTTTCACTATTCATACCAGATTTGGGGAACTTTTTCATTTCCATCTTGAAATCGTCACCCAGTTACAAGATTTTGCGAATAAGAATATTTACAAACTCAAATAGACAAATTTACAGTAGGCGGTGACGAACCTCGATCAGCCAAATTAGCATTATAGGGAGAGAATTGAACATATATAATTGAAAGAAAGCACTGAAATTCCATCCCTAACTAAGAGAAACATAAAAGACGATGAGGCTTGAGAAACAGTGTTGTTTACTACAATCTCTACCCCCAATCAAACCTCTTGGTATCGAGGGGAATTGGAATTTGATTGTTGAGATTCCAGATATCATCATCCCAAACAACATCATTGTAGAGGTCAGTGAAAGCATCACCCCCCAAGAAGTCCATGTCCCAAGCAGGGACCCAGGTGGAACCCCATGACATTTGCTCATCAACCACACCTCTCAACCAAGGGATATTCTGATTATTCTCCTCCCAATTCCAACCCATCATGCCACCGTCTCTTGCTCCCTGTTGCTGCTGCAAGAACCCACCCACCATGTCTCTAGAACTTTCCTTTCTCTCCTCGTCCTCCACCACACTCTTCCCCACCTTCTGCTCACCCTCTTTCTTCACTTTCTTCTTCCCCATTGCCGTCACATCTTCAACATTGGGAGGATTGTTCGTGGGCATAACAACAGCGTTCACAGCCACACCTCTCTGCCTCTTCATGTTGGTGGTAGAGAAATTACAAGAGTCAAGCGATGGAAAAGCGAAATGAAATAGATGGTATTTATAGAGGGGGGATTACATTCGGTGGCAGCAGGTATGGAAATCTAGAGTGTGGACAATTTTGTAATCAAGTTGTGGTGGTGTGATGTGATGTGAGCAGTAGCATGGATTTTTTCAGGGTCATAAAATGCATATTCATTTGGGTTACCGGCACCATCCTTTTGCTCTAATTTTGGAACATAACGACAAAAAAAATCCCACCTTTTAGACAACGTAGGGGTCAAGTACCAAGTGCCGTAAGTAAGTTAGAAGCAAGTCAAACTCTTGATCTGGTCCATTTGTTTTCATAGGTAGGCCTAGTGCAATGAATTTTTCGGTGAAAATGAGGTCCCTATTTCTTTTTTAATCAACTAGCGGTTCTATTCTATCTCTTATTTTTTTACGGTTACCACTGTTTGCCTAATGAATCGTGTTGGAATCATGCATCCACATGACGCTGTTGCAAGTTGTTGCAACTTGCCTCTCTCTCTCTCTCTCATTAAATTGTTCTCTTTCCCCTTTTCTAAAGATACTTTGTTAAAACTTGCAAGAAATCGAAGGAGTGCTGTCAATTTTTTTTTTCTCGGGAAGGTAAATCTTGTTGGGATGGAAGTTTCAAGTTTCAAAAACCATCACCGTTATTATAATTATAAAAAAAAATTATAAATAACTGGAAAAGAAAATATAATAGCACAAAAATATATATTAAAAATTCAAAGAGATAAACTTGTATAATTGCATTAATTTTAGTAAAAAAACTTAAACAACTATCAGGATACTTCAACGTTTAAAGTATGACTTTAAGTATTTAAAATTGAAAACTTAATTAAAGAATACTCTTATCTTTGATAAAAAAAAACTTGTTCTGTAATATAAGCAATCAAGTAAGTAACACAAATAAAATCAGGAATTCAGTTAATTTTATTAACGTTTTAAAGAAACTTACTACTAATACGTCAATTTACTCTACTTAATTAGTAGGATTACTAACTTATTATAGAAGACGTTAAGATATTAAAGTCCAAAACGGTGTATTTTCTCTGTCTCGTAATAAGTGCAGCTTAATATTTTTTCACACACATTAAAAACAAATACAATTATATTAATTATAAAATAATTTTATTCTCCAATAAATATATCATTTAGGATAATATTTATTAAAACCTGAAAAAAAAAAGGTAATAAATCACCGTCAATAATTTGTTTTTAAGTTTTAAACGTCTAAACAAGGATCTCCCACTTTTTCTATTGTTATCACTATTTTCCTGAATTGAAAATAATCCATATTTAATCTTTAAAGTGTTTTTATGATTTTCACAACTGTTATTTTTATCAAGAATTCACGATAAGTAAATCTCGGACAAAAATATCTAGTCAACCAACATGGTAACAGAGTTATATACAAGAAGTGGTGAGATAATATACACTTAGAAGACTGCAAATTTGTATTACATTATGACAAAGAAAATAAGAGAAATTAAAAGAAAACAAGATAATATTTGATCCTATATAAAAGTGAAGGAAAATCTGAAAAGATGTGGCTATAACAGTGACTGTTGTGGTAGTTTTGAAGAGGGGAAAACAAAACAGTGAAACAGACAAGGGATGCATGATTGTCTGAAAAAAAGAAAGAGTTTTGTCTGATGCAGGCAGTGGTGCGTGAGTATCTGTGATTAATGCAGAGTGAGCGAGAAAGGTTTGCATGGAATTGAAAATTGTGAGAAAGAAATGAATAGTATTTGAATAAGTGAGGAAGAAGAAGTGTGGCATAGGTAGCAGTGCAAGAAGGGCATGCCTAGTCCTACAGCTTCAACTGTTGCATGCATGCTCTGTTTCCTCCACTGTCGGCATAAAGGCCAAATTGAAGTGTGGGCCATTTTCCAAAATAATCTCACCAACTTTCTTATGTCATCTCTCCTAAAGCAGCTGGAAAGTAGATGGACGCCATCAAATCCATCTAAAACTCAACTCTTTTTCACTCTTTCTGTTACTATATTTAATATCCTACAACTCTTCATTATTTTCATTCCGATAACTACTACTACTACTACCATCATCAACTACTATATTTAAGTTCTCTCACTTCCCAGTGGGTCAACCATGCACAAATCTTCCTTCATTCACCTAATGGATTCTCACCTTCCCCTCTCCCTCCATATTTTTCAGACCAGATTAATTAAAGATTAATTAATAAATAAAAGGTTAAATATGTTTTTGTCCCTCAAATTTAAGTGAAATTTAAAATTATTCTATCTACAAAAATTTTGACTAATTTAATCATTTATTTTAAAGGTGTGTAAATTTAGTCATTTTAACCAAATTTTGTTAAATTTATCTGACGTTTTAAGTGTATTTCATAATAATATTTGAATTATTTACACCGTTTGACACATTTTCGCTTCAATGTTAACTCAAATATTATAATAAAACATATTTAAAATGTTAAATAAATTTAACAATTAAAAATAACTAAATTCACACACTTATAAAGATAAAATGACCAAATTAGTATAAAATTTCAACGAGAAAAAAAACGTATTTAATCCATAAATAAATAACACTGAGAAATAGGTCAAATCAAAAATGGTTTTTTTGTTAAAAAAGTGAAGTGGAAATTAACCTTTCAATTGTTTAAATTATTTTTAATAATTTTACTTTTTGTTAACTCATTTGTTGTTACTATGTTAAAAACTAAGAACAAAAATATAATCTTTCGTAATTTGTTTTTAACTATCTACCTTTTTCTCGTCTTTGGTCTCTCTTCCTTTCCCCTCGCTAACTAATTTAAACTAACGATTTCAAAAAAGCAAGTATTTTTTGGTTTATACAAACGTTTTATGCAGGATACATTTTTTATAGCAATTTTTTATATATAAGAATGACCAAAACCCCATTGGTTGATAAAAATATTTAAATAATTTTTTTAACATTTTCATTTATTTTAAAAGTTAGATTCTGACATTTCTTCACAGTAATGATTTTGCGAAAACTTCAGAAAAAAAAAGTACTGTTGTGTGAAAAGATTAAGTTGTAAAAAAGTAAACCAATCACGACAAAATATATGCTTTTTAATTATAAATTCCTAAAAGAAAAAATCCTATGCTACACGTGGGATATATTCTAAACTTTGAACTAATCTCCGAGGTATAATGAATATTTTTCAACGATGATGGCGCGCGACATGCATGCACAGTAAGCTCATATGTACATCGATGTTAAAGTATTATGTACAGCTGTAAGATGGTTGAATCGAAGGAAGCAATTCCATAGATTTTGGACATTGTTTGCATTTCCTACACTCAATTATTTCCTTTTCATTCTAACTATCTTCTCTGTCCCCTTTCCGCTTACTGTTTAACAATAATTAATAGAAACAAATTCAATCAAATTTATTTGTGCGCGGAAAAGTCATACATATATTTATATATTTGATCAATTTTAACTAATTACAACGTATATTTCTATGTTAAAAAATTTAGAAAAAATCCTTCATATTTTGTTTCTTGTATTTTTGAATTTGGTACTCTATTTAGACTGGGCAGTATATTTGTTTATTGTTATTCACATACCTAAAAATCATTTGGTATATCTCAAATTACTTACCAAAAATCGTGTTTTTTTTTTTATGTCGCGTCAAAATCTATCACTAATTTAGAGACGTAAGGGTATTCTTATAAATATTGTAACAAAATTGTTTAAAAATATCGTACATTAATATCTATAACAGTTCTAACAAATCATTAAACATTTTCAATTATTTGAAAACTAAATATTACCTAACTAAAAAAGTTTATTACCCTATTTCCTTTTAATAAGTACCTAACATTCTTTATGACTGTCCTTTATGGATTGCAAATTATGAGAGTTAAATGGAACAGAGCGACCACTAATGATGATACTGAACAAATGGTAGCATTTTTGTTTTATGACTATGCACTGGCATTATTATACCATGGTGGCACCATGATACAAGTGAAACACCATAAATGGAAATGTCTCAATGGTTTTGAAGAGTGAGAATATAGTACAAAGTTGTAATCATACATGGTATGTGTGATGACAACATTGATGCCCTGACAGATCATAGTGCTCTCTGTTACTCAGAGGCATGAATTCATGAAACAGTAAGTGGGCCAGAGTTATGACAGACAGAAAGGGACGCTAATAATGAATCTCTGTTGGACCGAACAACCGTTGTCAGATTGTGGGCTTCTCTTCGTCAAAGCCTTATCTGGTTTGGCCCATTATGAATTCAGAGTGGGCCAACAGTATCATCTTATTTAAGAAATTTTACCCAATCATCACTTGTTAAAAACAATTTATGAAGGTTATAGTTTTGTAATTACCAAATTTTGTGGTTGAAATGAATCGCAACTTATGAGAATTGAATAATTTTGTAATTTCTCTACGTGGGACTTTCAACAAAGACAAGTATCATGAAATTCATATCTGTCTCAATTTAATGAAGAATTTGAATTTGAGATCTCAAATTCATTGACCATGAAAGCTCAGTTAAAGAAATAAAAACATATTAAAAAAAAAATAACGTAAAAAGTTTCCCTCTATTGAAATAACGGATAAAGGTCATATTAATTGATTAAAATTGTTTTCCTAAATTTTATTTTAGGGAATAAAATGAACTGAAGTCAACCGGCACTCCCAAAGATAGCGGAAAGCATAAATTGGGCGATAGTTACTTCCATTGTTTAGCGTTTGTCTGATTAGATAACCATCTTTGTCAATCTAACAAAATTACTTTCAATTCTTTATTACATAAAAAAATTGGTTTAACAAAATGAAATAAATTTTGGTTAAATATTGTCTCTGTTAACATAACATCTAGTGTAACTAAATCACACTACACTAGCTAGCCACAAACGTGATGATATATACACGTGAATGTGCGAGTATGTTTAGTTCCAGCAAGGCTACCTCTTTTATTTACCAGTTTTATGAAATCCAAACCAAGAATTATGAATTTAAAAATTATTAATAACAAGAAAAATGATGATTCTTAAAAATGTTTTGGGACTGCAAGATTGTCAGTAAAATGAAATTGAGCTAATTTAGAATAAACTTTCTTAATAAGGTATGAGATGGTTGAAATATTAATCTTGCTTCATTACTAGAATATTTTTATAATTATTCTGAATTTTTTTAGATTCTAACTTTTTAAGATAATTTATTACCGTGATAGATTTCCATAATAATTTATTTGTTTCCTATATATTATTAATTTTTCTATTTATGATACTTAATAACATCTTTTTATACACTAATAATTTTGGACAAATTTTAAGAATGACATATTATTTCACAGAAAATAATAATAACAATAATAATAATAATAATAATAATAATAATAATAATAATAATAATGGAAATGAATTTTGTACTGTATGCTCATGAATCACCGCTACCATTATTAACAGGGTAAAAACATAGACAATGATACTTTAACTCATTTTTTTTATCCACTTTTAACTCACAATTTCAATCACCATTAGATCATCACTAAAAATAATAAAAGAAAAGATAATCTAATAGTAATTAAAACAATAGGTTAAAAGTGGGTAAAAAAAACGAGTTAAAATATCATTTTCCTAAAAACATGTCCATAATTTCAAAATTGAATGTTGTACTAATTTTTGTTGTTGTTAGATTTATAATTTAATGTTTTAAAACATATTAAAAAAAATTTGACATACCATAAATAATATGTTTTAAAAACACAAAAGAGAACAACGCTACGATATTCAAACAAAGAAATTTGATTCGATAATTTTATTTATGATAGCCTGTGGACCTTTTCAAGGACAGAAGGGAGCATGGGCCCCAAACTTTTTTTTTTAATTTTTTAATTTTATGTATTAAAAGGTTTTAAAGTTTTTTTAAATTTTAAATTATATATAATATATTAAAAATTCATAAAAATTAAATTATATGTATTTTTATTTCTTTTAATAAATATAATATTTAATGTTAATAAATAATAAAATATAAAATAAAAATGTATATTAATATACTTATTTTATTTTATTTTTTTAATTATCTTTTGAGTTTTTTTATATATTTTAACTTTTTTTACATTTTTAAGAGAAAAAAAATAACACAAATTCATTATTTTATTATTATTATTATTTTATTTTTAAGAAAAAAAATCCTTCTTTTATATTATTTGATAATGAAATATTAATTTAATAACTAATATTTCTTTTCATGAGTTGTTGTATATTACTTTTTATTAATATAGAAAAAAGATAATGTATTTTATGTGTTTTTTTATAATTAATTTAATTATGATTTGGTTGATCTAATTGTTTAATTAAAGATACTTTCTTACATTTGAAAAAGTTAAAGGTGAAGAATTTAACATTAATTATTTAAAACTTGATACAATAAAATATTTTTAGATATAAAAATATTCAATGAATAAAAAAATAAAATTAAAAAAATTTATTTAAAATGTAATCAGTATAAAATACAAATTATAAATTATAAATTTTAGATATACTGTTTTAATTTCAAAAATTATTATTTAAGATTAACCGACATTTATAATAACAACAATAATAATTAATAATAATACTTTTAATAATAACTTAATGACTTATTTAACCACAATCATAAATTATTGTCAGTGAATTTGACTATAATACAATTTCTCATATATCTCGTATCATCACTTATTAAATTTAATTAATAACGTTTCATTTTTCATGACTTTGAACAAAGGAAGGTGATAAATGTCCATAGGATTTGTTACTCACTTGAAAAAACAATCACTGTTAAACAAAATTGATAATAATGATTATGAAAACTGTAATAATGTAATAGTTATGCTGAATTTTGTAGAAGTTCTTCTTTAGAAGTCTCAGTATAAATTTATGATCAACATGTAAATTAAAATAGTTGAAATTTCTTTTGATTTATCTTGGATACAACATTTGCGTCTTGTACAAATGGTCAAACTACACGCTAACCCTAATTTACCATGATCAAAAGAAACATATAAAAATGAGTCATCTTTTTATTTGTGATATTTTGGGAGATGAAATTATAATTCATTGATAGTTTGACCAAAATTCTTAACAAAATCACACTTTTTTCTATATTTTTTCTGCAAGCTGTGTATTAACGATCTCCAAACTGCAGCCTAAAGGAGTGGCAATGGAATAAATTGTTTCCAATGTTAGTTTGGTTATTTATAAAACATTCATACGTTAATATCATTTTCATATGTGTTTACCGTATTGACGAAATTCAAAAATAGAATATTGTCTCGCAAAAATTCTATATTAAAATATTTATAAATGGATTCACACACTCAGGTAATAACTAATAACTTCAACTTTAAGTTAGGATGGTTAAAAATTAGCTGGTTATGATGCATTGTATTAAAACTAGCCTGGACTTGGGATGAAGAAGTTTGTATTTATTTTGTAAACGGTGGTTGATAGCATTTGACAACTGATAGAAACAGTGTTCAACTTTGAACGGAAACTTTCATTCATAACTGCTGGGTATTAATTTAGATTAATCCATTGATCCAAACATAACTGTATACTCATCTTCCTAAAATTGAAACAAGTTTATTCCTTTAAAATAAAATTAATATCTGCACCGTATAAAATTAGCAATATCCAATTATTACTTGCACTTTAATTAAAATAAAATGTTTCCCGTCCTGCTTCAAAAAAAAGGTGTTAGAAGACATAAGAATTTTCTCCATACAATTTTACAAGACTATATACTATTTTTTGTTAATTTAATACATTAATGAACAAGCACAAAAATTAAAAGGAATAAGAGGATAACTAAATATATTAAAAACATAAATTCTTATGAGTATTAAATAGGATCATGCAGTGTCAAGCACAGGATCTCAACCATTAAAATAAATTTTCATTTATACATTATTAAAAATATAATTGAGAGAATAAAAAAAAATGATACCAGAGAACCCTGTTTTATTGGTCATCTTTCCATATGCATATTAATCACTGCACCTAATTAATACACAGCTCCACACCCTGCTTTCAATCAAACAAAGAAACCATTGCGTTGAGAACAAGGACAATAGATTCCAACAGTTTTGAGATCGCGACAACACAAAATAGCACATTAGACAAATGTGACCGGCACAAAACCCTTTTTTACTTTGACAAAGCCAATTCTATTTTTCTTTAATTCTTCCACACTCTTTAATGCATGGCGTAGAGCATAAGCAAAGTCAGAGAGGTATAATTTGAATTGAACAACATCATTGTTAGCACACAGTCAACTTCATTACAAAAACATCTTAACATTCTCATATAAACCATTTTGTACAAATTTTCGATCTTAAGCTGCTAGTAGTTACAATTTGAAGACCCATGAAAGAAAATCAAAATGAAGTTCACCATCCTCGTAAAGACTTCTACTTACAAAAAAAGGAGAATGGTATCTAATCACACCTGCAATTCCAAATCAGTCCTCTATTATTATTTGGATACAAGATGATAATACTTTTTACACATGACAGATCCGGTTGACATTTACATATTCATCAACAGAACATATTTACAATCAAGATAAAATTTGATCTCTTCCTCTAGACTCGAAGATCCAAAAATTTACTTTTGTCCGTGCGTGTTGTATGAAGACTCGGTTATGTTTTGAACTGAATCTAATATTAAAACTTGTGTGGTGTGAGGAGAGGATCTATGCCAGGGCAGGGATGCTGCAATTTCGCCTATCCCTATCAAGGCAATCAAATCCCTCAATTCTCACGGCAGGATTGTTACCAAAATTAGCTCGAACACAGCCTCCCTTCCTTGCTGAGGAAGAGGGAGATGGTGGGAGACCTGATGCAGTCGGAACCACCACCCACGACTGCGGTGAGAGCGGAGAAAAAGTCTCATCCCCAAATCGAGCATCCTGAATCAAAGGGTTAGTTGTTCTGCTAGGCGGCGACCCGCAGAAAAATGGTGGCGAGGAGGCTGCCACTGGCCACGAGTGCTCTACATCAAAATCACCATCCTGGAAAACCATCAACAAACAAAATCAATTAAATCTGAGCACAACCTTCATCACTAATCAACAAATTAACCTAAACCACACGACTCACAACAGAAGAGAAAAATAAAATAAAAAAACATTAAAGAACAATATCTACCTTGGTGAGTATGTTGTCCAGAGGATTTGAACCAGAGGAGTTTGAATCACATGGCTCGACCTGGCAACTGCACAGAAACAAAGTATGCAAAGTTTATTAATAATAGAAATAATATTTGGAAATAGAATAAGGAGAAGAACGGAAAGCAGTTATACCTGAGATGCCATCGGAAGTTTCTAGCAGGGTGATCGTTGACGGGAAAGTTGAAGAGGCCGAGGCGGCGGGGCTTGGGGCAAACCACGCTAATCTCATCGTGAGATGGAACGACCGCGTTTTGGATGGCAAACTGCTTCATCTTCCTCCTCCGATTTCTATCTATGTATTTAATCAACAACTAAAACCTGCTCCACACCTATAGACGTAGAAAAGGACAAAATAATTAGAACAGACATCGAACGAAAACTCAAAAGCCGAAAGCAATAAACAAATCAAGCCTGTCAAACCAAATTCGGTAATATATTAAACGGATCCTACAAGCACATGTAACTATTCCAACAACTGAAGGTTGAGATCTAGTAAAAAATTGAAAAACTCAACAACAAAAGTAAATTATAATCACGCGTTGAGTTTCTGAAATCTCAATCACCTAGCTCCTACCATAGCTATACACCTCACCTACAGATCTAACTAAAACAATACAATTACCGGCGTGATTTATTTATGCAAATTGAAAATCGAGCGAGATCTGGAAAAGGAAAGTGCTGGTTTACGATAATTAAAAATAAATTTGAATTTGAAAGACAGGAATTACAGATATTGAAAGAAAAAAATAAGGAGAGAAGGTTAACGTTTGGGAGCAGAGAGATCGAAGAAAGTAGTGATAGTAGAAGCAGTACCTGTGAGGTGAGGTGAGGGTTTGATTAACTAACTGTACAGAGGTTGTGAAGAAAAGAGAGGAATTGAATTGAAAGAAGAAGTTGGTGAGAGAAGGAGACAGAGAAAAGTGAGGGTGAGGGATGAAGAAGATTGAAGTATGGTTGCAACCACACTTCCTTTATATTTATCTTATATATATAATTTATTTTAAGGGAGATTTTTATTTTAATATTGTATGGTTAATTCATGCGGGCGGTGCCTCCCGCGATAAATCACATCGATTTTGGCACCCTCAAACCCATTCTCTTTCTTCTACAGTAAAATCATACTTTTATGGGTATCCATGAATCATGAATAATTTATCAGGTTAAAATATTAAATACGATACTATGATGTGAAAATATCTTAAATATCAAGCCATCCCTTGGGAATGAGAATGAGTCTTGTATGGTGTAGCTTTGTGCAACGCACAACGTTCAACCTCCTCCCTACACGTGGCACCCTCTCCACTTCTAGGACCCAAGGTCGGCAAATTCGTACTTTCAAGGGGCCGCTCCTACCATTCACTATTTTTTTTTTTTTACTTTCATCTTTCTCTTACCACTGGATTAAGACTACATCAATCAACATTAATCAAAATAAATAAATAAACCTTTCTCTCTAACGATGTTTTTCAAACTTATTTCTGTTTTCTCTCTTCTTTCTTACAGGATTAAAACTAGTTATTCTCTCTCTCTTTAAAATGCTTTTGTCAGCTTTCATTTTCTTTTTAACCTTTCTGACTCTTACTTCCTATAACCTCCTTTTTCATACGTATTCAAATAACTTATTTTAATTACTTTCCCGTTACCTATCTGAAACCATGTCACATCTACCTTTCCTTCATGTAATTGTTTCTTTTTATAAGATCAATGATCATACATATATATTTGTTTTAACATTTTTGTTAGTCCTGTCTTTCTTCTATGGCTTCTAATAGTCGTTATCATCTGATGTAACCAGATGCACACCCAATACCATAGAGTATCGCCTAGAAACACCCATCTCACTTTATATTTTCAGAAAATATTTCTTTTTCAAAATCCAAAGACAAAATTATTGCAGTGATAAATTCCGTTTTCTTAAAATATTAAATATTTTCTATGTGCGAAGATCTTGAGATCAAACATCTAATCCAATATTTGGAACAGAAAATAGTTTCCGAGATCATGTTCCTTCATGTTAATCTCACTTGATATATCTTTGCATTAATTTGGCTCTTTAAGGTCGGTGTAATAGCTATTACATTTTCGTTTGGTATATATCAATTTAATTATTTTATTTTTAATCATTTAATTGGGCTGTCGTTAGAAAACTTCTACCAAGCGAAGATATAATTTCCACCATGTCAATCTCCCTTGATAATCTTGACCCGGAAGGTCAACCATTTTGCTTTTACTAAAAGTCTATTATGTTTTCGTTTTGTATACGGTAATCTTTTATTATTATTTTTTTATTAATGATTTGATAGATATCAAAGACATTGAAAAACAAAATCAAATCAAGAAAATAAATAAGATAATTAGCATATAAAAGTTAGGTTCGACGGAGTAAAAGAGTGAAAAGAGATATGTTGGAGACAAGTACGATTGAAGACAATAATTAAGAAAAAATATTGTTAATATATTAAGAAAAGTTTGATCGAGAGGGAGATCGAGAGAAATTTGATCGAGATAGAAGGACGTTAAGAAAAACTTGATCGAGATAAAAGGATATCTAAAAAATGGCATTCGAAATAAAAATTGAAGCTATTAATTGAGATTCATATAAAAAGAGAGTCAAGTAATTTGAAGATATTTGCAACTATAATTCATAATATAAATAAATTGATCATTAATTTCATTCTTGTAGTGGATGTATAAGCACTTGAAACAATTTAAATAAGATTGAAAAACATAAATTTGCTGATCCGCTAAAAAAAACTCATATCAAGTTAATTTGGTTTAATAATTAACATTGATAATAACATCAAACCAAATTTATCCAGAAAATTAAATTTATTATTAACAAATTTATATACACTTAGAAGATTTTTTCACTTAAAATTCCTTTGACAAAGCTGTCAATTTATATAACCATACTTAATTTATTACACATCAATTTTAAAGAAAAAGTACACACCAATGAATTACCGTCAAGTATCATTCTTTTTAAATGTTTATTTACGATAGTTTAATTTGAATCTTATTCTTTTAAATTCTGTTGATAATAGAAATGTTTTCAAAGATGGGGAGGGCATGTTTGTAGAAAAGAAAACCTAAAAGTCAAAGAACAGAAAGAATGTTAGGGGTGGACAGATGATGAGAAAACAGTGAGAAATTGAAAGAAGAAAGAAATATCGAAATAAGTCGAAGATGATGGAAAGAAATGGAATAAAGATAAGCAGATATGGTGACGCAGTGACCTTTTAGGCATTCGAATTTTGACCCTCAAGCTGACCCCAAAACATGTGCCATCTACATAAAATGCAAATCCTAGTTAATGGATGAACGTATTTGATGCAATTTGATTACGATTTTGTCAGCGAATTCATCCTGATATCTCAGTTTTTGGGCAAATGACATGTCACCAAAAAATGAATAAAAAAAAGAACTTGCAAATATTAAAGAAGAAGAAGACGAAGACATATTGATGAAGAAGTGAAATAATTGTAGACAAACCGAAAGACATATCTTTTCTTGCATCTACGCTTCCAAAGCAGTGGGACACACAACACAATACTCCATTCTGGTAAAGAAGTGCAATCATATTCTCTATTAACTGTGTCCAGATTTTGCAAATTATTCTCATTTCAAACCTTAATTATCGGTAAAGTTTATTTGATATGATTCTTTTACTAAAAATTTAAAAAGAAAAGTCCCTTTGACGTGATTTACCTTCTGTCATCAACATATTCTTTATTAATTTATTAATTATATGAAAAGCAGGTGAGGGTGTCCAAGTTAGGCTTACGATCTGGTGAAAAGGACAATTTCGGTTTGAAAGGATTGGCACGCGTTGGTCCCAAAATCAAGTTGGTGTTCACACAACACAACCACCATGTGTTGCCTTTGCTTTTCGCAGTGGCTTTTAAGAGGAATAGATCCAAAATCAACACTAATGGGGAAGCATTATAAACGATGCCCATGCTTAGCATTACAGAATCATTTTGTTGACGTAAGTAAGCTCGTCAAAAAAAAAAAAAAAAAACTAGTGCGTGTCTTAGAGTCAACAATAATATTTTATTTTCACGTGCTTGACATCCACTCGACATAGGGTAAGCGAACAATGATTTGACATCAAATTGCTAAATTTTGTTACAATTTTCTATAATGAAAGAAGAAAAAAAAAATGAATGGGTCCTCCATCATAAGAGGATTACATTGTTTGTTTAACAAGCAAAATCAATGAAAGCTGTAAAACAACCAAGAGAAGAGGTTTTAAGAAAGAGACGTAGCTTTTGCTTTTCTGAGATAATAGGGTAGGAGAAAAAGGATGGAAAAGAAAGGATACAAGAGGAAAGATTTGAATTTGGAGAGGTTATTAACGATCTTTGTGATGAAAGGATTGTGAACCATAGGTTTATCTTTCTCCTGTGAAAGAATGGGAAAGGTAGGGTGATATTGAAAGCTTGACCTATTATTTCTTATAAATCCATGAGTTTTGTAGCATGATTAATTATATGCTTTTAGATATAATATTTTTTGTCTGAAATGTAGCATAATTAATTAAGATTTTTGTAAAATTAATTTTGTAGGTCATCTTAAACATTAAAAATTCTTGTCTTCGTTTCCTTTTTCATTAAACATATAATTATTAAAAATTCTACCCTTTTGCTTTTTCTTTCTTCATTCCCATTTATTTTCCACACCATCCAAACAAAACAAAGCATTAATTGTATACAACCATATTTCACAAGTTGTAAGGTTTTGTTTGTATAAGCCACAAGAGAAAGGAAAAGGAAAGTGGAAACAGGAGAGGGGATGAGGAAGTCGAAGGTTATCTAGTTTTGGAAGACATTTTGTTGTCAAATGCCATGGTCAACGAAGTAGTTGCTCCGTAACGTATTGGGTTGGATATAACTGTAAATGGAAGTATTTGCAGGGCCAAGAACTTTCAATATCCACCCGAAATAATAAACTAGAAAAATGTCTTTACCAATTACAACTCTTATGATCACCTCATAACAAAACTAAACACGCAAGAGATTTCCACAAAAAATGGCAAACCAGAATTTACATTTTCTTAAGCTTTTTTTTTCTTTTTTCAAAACATTTTCTGATGATGGTTGAACAAAATGTTACAAGGTATACAACAATAAACATCGTTTGGAACCAGAACAAGAAAACATTTAAATGCAGAAAGAAGAATGAATTAATGCCTTAAGGTAACACAACAGCTTAATGAACTCTGAACATCTACAAATATGTGAGGTGGTTCCTAAAGAAATCAATCTGCAACTCTCTCGAAGATTTCTAAAATGTGATGACACAGAAATGGTTCAAGTTCAAGCAGAGGCTGCTTCGGTTGCAGCTGCAGCGCGCTTCTTGGCAAAGTATTCTTCAGCGCGAGCAAGGTTTTTAGCAACTGATGGCTTAACCCATTTCTTGCGGCCAGGAAGCAAGGTGAGAGAACATCCAGCACTCTCAAGTTTCTCCTTCGCTGCTGTGGAAAAGGCACGGGCTTTTAACGTCAATTTCTTGCTCAGTTCTCCTTCACCCAATATCTGAAACCAACAGGCACAATAAATTTTGTTTTGATCAAATTTTAAGGCCTTCGGAGTTTGAATGATGCATTGGATGGGTAAATAAAATTAAAAGGCTGGCTTAAACATACTACACTATCTGGTTTATAGTTGTACAGAAACCAATTTTTTGCAAAGATTTCCTGCGTGTCTGGGAAACCAGAAATGCATTTATACAGAATGAATACAGTAAAATTTAATCAACAGATGCATACAACATTTGCCAGAGCGAACTAAAGTTTCAACCATTAAATATAAGTAAGTATCCTCTCATGTTCAAGAATCATTTCAATCAGTATCCTTCCATTTCAAAAGCTTGTTGAAATAAATGTCAATGTAGAGTGCAGTTTGTTTACCCAAATATTCATTTTCTTTTGGTAAAAGAATTATCATTTAAAGATTCTAGTACACTGATGGGCATGTCTTTACATCTCATTGCTTATCCCACAAAGATTACTTACATCAGAAGAATGAGTCTAGCATTTGGCCTCTGGAATAAAGATATGGAAAAGACTATCACCTTTTATTGTACGAAAAACAAAAGGAATACCATAAAGATATGGAAAAAGGACATAAATAAATGACTGAATATTTTTGCCTCCTGAACTGTAGGCTGCAAAGTAGTTATTGCTTGAAAAATCATCATAGGTATGTTTTTAAAGGGAGTACTGACAATCTGAAAAGCAAACCCACTGACCATAACCTAATTTATCCATGATGGATAAAAGAAATGGTCTAATAGAAGATTCACAATACGAATAGATAAGTATACGTAATATTTGGTGCTCGGAACAAAGAATTTACAGCTTCAAACCACTGACACATCCACCTATATATCATATGTTTGATCTTACACGCATTTCAGACATACCAAAAGGTGCAGATAAAATAAAATAACAAACTAAGAAGAAAGAACATCTAAAGATTAACAGAAAGTAATTTCATTCACAGCAAAGCAGGGGACTCTAAAGAATTGATCTCCATGGTAGCTGGTGTTACTGCTAGGAAACTAGCATCCTCATTTACTTTTAAAATTTAATCATTCATAATACCTCGACACATCCAGAAAATGATCATGAAGAAGTATGATTTAAGACAACAGCTAAGGAAGAAATTTAGATGTCATTAAATCAAGAAGTAAATTGTACCTTCAAAGGAAGTCTCCTTTCTCTTCCTGATGGTTTAATCACACCTTTAGCCTTCAGTGACTCCAGAGACACCTCTTCCCCTTCCTTAAATTTAGCATCTTCTATGTCTCTCAGATTTACATGGACATATTTGGGCAATCCAGCATGCATACCTTAATATAGGACAAAGGAAAAGAAAAAAAAAAGGCATAAAAGAATAGCTCCGAAAGAGATAAATGCACAAGCATTGACTAAACAAGTTAAGAGAGGATATAAAGAAAAGAAGAAATACACAAGAATGCAAAACCACACAATGCCTACTTTTTATTGGTTAACTTTATTGGAAACTATATAATCATATATGAAATAAATTAAATAAGTGAGACGCACACAGTACTGTGACTTATAATAAATTTCAGCTAATAGTGTGTTCAAAAGAGCATGTTGCTAATATTTTTCAATATACAACATCTGAGATGAAAGGGGACATAATTAGTAAAGAAGTGTGACATAACAACATCTGAGGAAAGGAAACTAAGATGCTAGAGATTGATCGCAACCAAAATGCAACGATTCCCTTCCTACAATAATCACCATTTTGGGCTCTTGTTTCCTCCGAGTGCTTCTTCAAATAGAGAAATTCATCGTGTCAAGTCCCACAATATATATACCCCGTCTCTAGGGTGGATAACAGCTTGACGACTTACCAAATACGATGTAGCAACAATTTGTAACCAAACTGCCCACTAATATATAACACTTTACACTACAACTTTTGACTTCAATTGTAAAAGTCACTTAATGAAAAAAAATAAGAAAAGGGCAATAAGAGATTGGTCATGAAGGTATCGTAATGGAATTAAAGTAAACTTATGGGCAACAATACCAGGACTAGAGCCTAACACACAACAATACACACAAGTAAAAGTAAACTAAGGTATAATTCAGTCACAATTTTCTCATCTGCATCAAGGGATTGCAACAATCATCTAACTTGCAGTTTTGAAAGTAATGCTTTTTATTTTACTACCGATAATGATAGAATCGCCAATTAATTGTGGCATTACCTCCTGCAATTCCTCTGAGTTTGGGGATTCGTCGATAAAGGGGCATCTGGCCACCTTCGAAACCCTTCCTAACTCCAGGCCCAGATCGAGATTTCTGACCCCTCATCCCAAAACCACAACTTGCTCCTTGCCCAGCCGATATTCCTCTACCCTTTCTCTTTGCCCTCGGCCTCGAACCCGGTTGGGGCCCCAAATTGTCTAGCCGAAACCGAACGCCAACCATGGGCGTTGCCACCGGGGCAGAGGTAGACTTGTAACGCGCGAAAACGATGGGTCTTGCTCGCTGAATCTTCACACATGGTTTTGCGACTAAGGTTTTTACTGTTCCCTGCAATGCCCAAATGGTTGAGAAGAAATAGAGAAGAAGAAGAAGATTCTTATTTTTTTGGAGGGAAATGAAAAACCTTGAAAGGAGTAGACAGCTGCGGTGACCATGAAAGTGGAATGAGAAGAGCAGTGGCCATTGCTGTGATGATAGACTCAGATAGATGACACGATAACTCCACAAAGAAACTTCAAATAACGGATAGGATAAGTTTTTCCATTATTCTTTTATTAGAAAAAAATATATCAACTTATTCATTTACTGTACGTGACACTATTGTACAGAAATTATTCAACAAATTTGATAAATAATTGGCTTAATTTATTAAGTTTTAAATTCATGGTAAATTTAAGAATGAATTTTTATTAATTTTTTATCTATTAAATACCCAAAAATTTTATATATTATTTAAGTGTAAAAATTTCACTAATGAGACGATATGATTATTTACTCCTCCACATTATTTAACTTTCATCACATTATTTAACACCACAAAAATTTAATTCAAACTGAACTAAAAATATATAAATTTATCAAAAATTTAAATTTTAATTAAGATTAAATAATTTTCATAAACACTATTAATTAAAAACTAAGTAGTACCTCGGTTTAAAGGAAAACTAAATTGGTACCACAAAGAGTTGATAGCATAAATCTTTATAACTTTTCATTATTCTTAAAATAAAAAGCTAACTATATTTTCTTTTATCAGCAAATAATTAATAAAAAATAAAATAGAGTCACTGTGTCACTCTAACTCTTATACACAAGCATTGTATATTTTGTTATACTACTCAAATAACCTAAACAAAATTCACTACAACAAGTAATACAAGAAACCTATACAACTAAAGAAAATTATGTTCCTGTCATTCTATATCTAGATGTCATCTCATTTTCTTTGTATTTATGTTTGATTTATTAATTGTGTGAATTCCTCAAATTGAACCAATTTTCACTGGAACCAATTCATTCTCCATTCTATTTTTTATTCCTAGTCGTTGGTAGTCCATTCATCAAACTTTCTTATTGTTTTATCTTTAGTAATTGAGTTTCCATATACTCTAGTAAACTTGCTATATAAAATGATCCTATCCATGTATCCTCTAAAAACTTAATCCTAAATCTTGACCTACTTTTCTTTGTAGGTTTTGATGAAAACATTTTCCTTCCTCTCACTCTCTACATACATCACATAAGTCCTTCCATTATATTGATGTATAATGTTTTCTATTATTTTGTATTAGCCTTTCTAAAATCCATATTTTAGTTATAGAATATTCTTCCACAATCTCTCTTCACTTGTCTCTAATATCCACTTTTATCTGGCTGATTATAATGTTATAATTAATTAAAATGTTATAAAAAACAATTGTAACGTGTAATAAAAGTTAGACATTAACTGAAATTATGATATTTAAAGAATTCACTAGATTAAAAAAATTATAATATGTTTATATTTCAATTTTTTTTTTGTTTGGGATGACTAAGAAAGGAATAATATGCTACTTTTAAATAGTATTATTAAGGAATTTTGCTAGTATTTAGGTAGATGGAAAAGATATAATACAATAATATAATACAAATAATGATAAAAGAATTTTTTATATGAACGAGCTTTGGAATGTTCATTCAAAATTCACTCATTTGAGGTTGGTTTTTTAATGGAAGAAAAATGACAATAAAGGTGTCAAATAACTATATTAGTCAAAATAGTATAAATTTTAAGACTTATTGAAATTAGTTTGATTTTTGAAAAGGTTATGAAAGTAAACAAATTGAGTTAAGCACGCTTTTATTTTCATAAATATTTATTGTGTACACACAGGCACTATTGTGTTTATGTATACGCATTTTATAAATATGAATGATGATATATTAGTAGGTGATAATAGTCTAATATTAAATTAATATATAAAATAAATTTATATTTATCTATAATAATATATAAAAATTTGTTGATTATTTTAAAATATATAGACGTGTCCAACTCAATATTTTGAAGGATGGTGATATACAAATATTATATATTTTTAGTCTACACCTCTCCAATAGTAATGAAAGAAAATTTGTTATTAAATATAAAATAAATTGAGATGAATAGATAAATTAATTGTTGATGAATAAAAAAAAAAGAAAAAAAGATCAATAGTTTTATAGAAAATAAGTAAAAATAACCGTTAATTTTAAAAGATTTAATAAATAATTATATTGTAAAGGATAGAACTGATATTATGAAATGTGGACACAAAAGAGAAGATTTATCGTTATAGATTAATGAAATTGGATTTAGAAATGTGATTTTATTACTTACTCATGAAAATGTTACAATTAAAATACAATTTTATCGAAGTAATATAAAAAATTTAGAATATTTTTTGAATTTTAGATTGGACATTTTAAAATACAAAAATCTGTACACTAAAGTTTATATTTTGAAATAAAAAACAAAAAATACATTTCAAATTATATATTTTTATGTATAAATTTTTCTGAATGTGTGAGAAGAAATTTATTTTCAGGAAGAAACTTTACCGAATTTATCGGTCCATTTTACAATAAAAAAATTTACATCCATAATTTTTAAAATTATATATTTTAAAATATAAAATTTACATTTTGAATGATATAATTTAAAATATAAAATTTCATGATGTTGCAAGAACAGATTTATAGGGTTTAGGAAGAAACTGTCCTGAATTTATCGGTCAATTTTACAATGACATAATTTGGACCCATATTTTTCACTACTGGACCTTGATCTGTTTATAAGCCAAGCCATTGATCCAATTAAGGTCTGAAGTTTTTGGGCTTGTCTAATTTTGTATGTGCGGGCTCCTTATTATTACTGCGATTTAATCCCAGCACTGTCTAGACCATAGAAAACCGCGTCCAGCTTCAAGGCTCGGGCAAAGTAGCAGTTAATAAACACTGAGCAAAGGCATTTATTACACACTGACACGTGTAAAACGATTTTAAAACATGACAAGATTGGCATGCAAAAGTTATTTTGATACATTACATCAACAACTTTAATATCTTAAATGTTTTACACTTTCTTTTTTGTTACAGAATCAGTCAGACCGTCTTATAGAAACACATATTAACCTCTTCCTGAACAAAACCAAAATGAACCTTAAAGATCTACGAATCCTTTATACTTGAAGAGTTTGCAGGTTCAGTAGGCTTTAAGTTTTGATTGTTATGAGATTTCCATCTGAGAAAATTTTGGAATGTATCATGTTTTTGTAGAACTGTTGTAGGTAGGCGATTGGATATGATATATAGATGGGTCGGGTACGAGTTATAACATGGGTTGTACTATTTCATATTTTGCACGTAGGTTACGTAGTATTATAAAAGAAAATTTCTGTGGCGATATACTAACGCAGATGACATTTAATTACATTTGTTTCTGGTAATAATAATCTGGGAAAAGACAGAGATAAAACCAGCGAGATGCATAGCATACTTAAGTGAGGGCTCTTATGAGGGATTGAAGACGAAAATAAGAGTGTATGAGAATGGGGGGTAACACTAACATAACAGGTTTGGGTGTTGGTTAGTGTGCCATTGGGGGTTGTGCCTGATTATGCTATGTGTAGCTTACTTAGAGCATACCACTTAAGGCTACTTTTCGAAATTGGTCATAGTACTAATTTGAGTGTAAAGATTTGAAGTGGTGCATTGTATAGGCAGCGAAATCAATGCAGAGCTAGGTAGCCAAAATAGAGGCTCGAGAATAGTTTGGGAAGGAAAGAAAGAAAAGATGCCCAACCAAAATCTTGATCAAATACACATGCTTTAGTCTTGTTACTATGTTTAGTCCGGTTTAGTTATTTGTCTGCAGAAATGAGGCCTCTTTAGTTATTTGTAGTTGGTATGGAACTTTATTATAGAGAGCAAGAAATATTATTTAATATGATGAGGTTTGTTCCCGGTTGGGAATGAAGGTAAGCTAGAAGGAAGAAGAAGTGGTAGCATTCTGGTGAAAGTAATAGGAGAAAGAAGCGGGAGTGAATCCAAAAGCATAAAGACATAATGCATGAGGTATACTTTTTGTAAGAAGAGAAAAGGGTGTATATGCAAATGGAAACTGCAAGCTGAAAAATCAAAGTAACTAAACAGGTATTCAATCACAGAAAGTTTGAAGCAGCTGAGCCATGATCTCTCTCTGAATCCCTCATTGTGGCAAGCACAGTACGTAGTCCAGACCTATCTGAGAAGAGTGAACAATAACTAGAGACATCCATTTTCGGGGTCTGCATATATAAGACCAATCACCCTACCATCAATAATTTGGCACTGATTCAATTAGCTGAACCTCTCTGTTATTCATGGAAATTCAATGCTAATAGGGATGCAGACAATTCTCTGATTCGTCTTCTCATCACCACCATCACCACCACTACTGCTACCAAAACAGTCATGTTGGTTCCATCTACTAACTAATTCTTTGCAAGTCACCACTTATTTTCTTTGGAAAAAATCTCTCTTTCTTTACCTCCTCCTCAAAACTCCCAACTCTTTTTTCTTTTCTTTCCTTTTACGTGTCTCAAACCACTCACAGCCTTCAACTAAATTTGCATCATGTATTTAGGTGTTTTAACATTTTTACCATCACAATCCTTTGTCTACCCCTGCAAGGTGGGAACCGACAATGGAACCGAAAATCATCTCAAAATAAGCGGCTAGAACTAGAAGTAGCAAATAACACACTTTCCATGTACACCAAAACAAAACTAAATTTACCTTCGGTACGAGCTACTTATAAGAAAACTACGATAATTAATATCGGAAGTGTTAGGAATTTAAGTTTCACATTAGTTAAAAATGAAAAAGTAGAGCATTATATAAGAATAAAGGTTCATAAATTCATTGTTTTAAGATTTTGGGTTGAGAATGATGTCAATATTTTATGTGATTGAGATAAAGTCTTATTAGTGTCGTATCTTCTCTCTTAATAAAACTTAAATTAAATTCAAATTTGATAGTTTTACTCTTTTATATAATTATTACTTTTTTTTCCATGGAGAAAAGAAAATATGTATAATTTTAACATTGAATACTTATAATATTTTTTTTTATTTGATGTAAAGAAATTATTTAATTAATATTTAAAATAATAAAAAAACAAGTAAAAACATTATATATTATTATGAGTATACTCATTTTCTGATGTGAATGATTGGTATGGAAATGAGATAAATATTTTATAACCATTAAATATCATAATAATAATAGAAATAATTTTAACAATGAGGATGGAATACTCATGGCCATCTTCTCATCTCTATGTATTTAATCATGTTAAGGAAGGATGAATTCCAATCATCTTCCTTTACATCTTCCTTTTAATAACTGTATTATATTGCTAATATATTATATCTCAATCTTTGTTATCTTTCTTAAAATGAGAATTAAAAAAAAAAATTTAAATTAAAAAATGAAATGAAATAATTTTTTATATGATTAGAAATAAATTTCATTTATTAACTACAATGATTTTAGATTTTAGAAATATAAACTATAACAAAAGTTATAAGAAAAACTCGTTAATTTTATAGAGACTCACAAAAATTTACGCTAACCCATTCATTTATAAATTAAAAGCCAGACCATCTTTTTGGACTCCAAATTTTTTAACAGAATAATATACTTAATTTTGCACACACAAATTTTATTCATGATTAATCTACTCATTTATAAATTTCGTTATTTTATATGTTATTTTAAAAGTAAGTAATAATACTTTCGAAACTTTAAACTCCTATAATCAAGCATATTATTTATTATATTATACTAATGTGATTAAATCTGACTTTTGACAATAAATTTGACGCACACGTGTTTAAATTAGAAAGTGAATTTGAAAGAGGAAAAAAAAAGTTAGAAAAAGTAAAGCAAATGGAAAGTGAATGTAATGTTTACGAAAAGTTTGGTATCAGTTTAATTTATATTATAGTTTATTTTAATTTAATTATTTAATTTAATTTATTATTCTGATATTGCAATATAAAGCATATATTGATAAAATTTAAAATTATTTATTAATTTTATTAATTTTTTATTTTAATTATTCATTTTATTATAATTATAAAGTATATTTGTTACTATGCAATTATTATTTATATTTATATATTTCATTTATTTATTATGTTAGAATAAAAAGATAAATATTTTCTTATATTTTATTTAACTCTAATAAAATAGTCTACTTCTCTAATCGATTAAAATTGGAAAAATTAGTAAAACATTTATGGTAGAAAGTTAGCGAGAAAATATTTTTACAACAGAGAGAAGAAAGTCATAGGTGAGAAATTAATTATTTTTTATCATTCTTTGTTTTATTTTTTGGATTTAATTAATTCTCTTTTCTCTTGTTAAAAGTTTTTTTCTCAAAAAGAAACGCACCGGTAGTATGTTTAATTTTAATGACGAATCTTAAACGATAACGTTGGAGGCCGAAATAATATACGCATAAGGTTAACCGTTAAACAAATCTTTTATTATTAAAGTGATACGAGAGAATTACTTCTTTTCTTAAGAAAAGAAAACAAATAAAAAATAAAAATAAAAATGATAAATTTAAATTTAACCATTCTTTTTAAAAGAAAAATATGGGAGAGTGTAAAATCAATATAATTTGTGAAAAATTTAAAAATATAATAAAAAATTAAAAAAAAATATTTTAATAAATACTTTAATTCTTTGTTACATTCAATATTATATTTTATTATTTATTAACATTAAATATTATGTTTTATAAAATAAATAAAAAGATAATTAATTTAATTTCCATCAATTTCTAATATATGTTATATATAATTTAAAAAATTAAAAATAATATATATATATATATATATATATATATATAATATAAAAAAATTAAAAATTGTAAAGAGCCATGGCCATCCGTGCTCCAACGATGTTCTGCCACCGATTGCATGATCAAATGTTACATTAATTGAGTATATTATTGGAAGCTTTACATCTAAAATTTTGTTTTAATCTTTACAATTATTTTTATTCAAATTTTATTTCTTTTACATGGCAAAGTGAATTGGGTTGGTTCACCACGAGGCGGGTTGAAAATAAATGAATCCAACCCGGCTCACTTCGTGGTGAGTCAAAAATTTTACAACCTGACTCAACCCACCACAGGTTGGTGGGTTAAGTGGGTTGACTCACTAACTCACATAAAAAAAATATATTTATGTATTTATTTTTAAGTATTCATATATTTAAATAAAGTTTTAAATAATCCATGAGATGACACTCACACAGTAAAATCAAGAACCAATATTTTCATCATGCTCACCACCAATATATGATGAATTATTTCCAATAATGTGTCCATATAGTCCAAGAAAACATGGTTAATATTACATATTTTCTGTCATGTTATTCAACAAAATATAAATCAAAAAACTACACATTCTTGGCATGCTAATTTAAAAAAATATATTTATAAAAGACAGTTGATTGAGTAATTTACTATAAAGATTATAGTATCAACGTATATAACTTGCCAGTGAGTTAAATGGGTCAACACACCATCAACCCGGCTCGAACCCGTTTAACCCGTGGGTTAAGTAAATTGGGTTGAGTTCAACCCACCTTTAAAAAAACTTAATTTTTTTCAACCCAACTCTGACTCGAATCCATGATAAGCAGGATTGACTCACGAGTTAAAACTAATTTTAACATGATTGATGGTGTTACTCGGTGGTGTCACTCATTTATTTTTTTACCTGAGTTCCAGAATCATATATGGCGGGAGTAATGTTTAGACAATAGGGAGTATTAGATATAAATAATGCGTCAATAAAAAGTATTTTTTGTGTACCATATCAATGAAAATACTTATAAACTTTTCATTTTTTTTTCCCATTTCTCTTCACTTTCCATCTTCTTCCGCTTAATCGAAATAATTTTATTATTTACTCTCTTTTATCTTATTTCCATCATCGTTTACTAAATCCTCAAATCTACCCTTTAATCCAAACAATTAACTACTTCTATCGAAAAGTGAGATTTTTTATCTTTTTTTTTTTTTTCATGAAGATGACAAGGCATTGTTCAATTTCTCTCATATATGACGAACTGTACAACCCCAATCTTTAGCTGGTTTGGCTAGGTTATAGGCAACAGAGCCATTTCTATACCCAAACAAACAACCCTTGCTCGTTATTAATGTGTGAAGTCCTTTTCTTTTTCCATAACCTAGTCATGCATTTACATTTTATTTTTTAATACAAAATTTATAAGGAAAAAAACTATTTTTTTTAATGACACAGTGAATAAAAAGTTGATAATTTAAATAAAATGCCTAATAAGTCATCGTAAACCTTTGTTAATTTAGTAAAAATACTTATATCTTAATTAACGCTCAAACAAGTTTTAGCGCATTCTGAGAACTGTCTCGACAATTTCGCAGCCCTAATTATAAGCCTGATTCAACTCGCAAATAACCTTTTATTCATGCTACGAATAGTTTAATAAGAAAATGTTATACTATTAACTACCAGTACATTATTTTTATTTAGGTTTTATGATTACTATACAAATTAACAACATTCTATTATATATATCAGTTTATAACTTTTTTAACAATATAAAGGAATAAAATGCCTCAACCTTTTACGTAAACTCCGGATCTATGAGTTAGATAATTTAAAACCTATCTGGGCAAATCAAAGATAATGTATGTCACATTATTAATTAATTGAATGATAATAATTTTGTTTCACTTTGTTATTATTTTCTGTTTGTTATACTCAATTTTGTTATTTGATAGTGTTAATTTTTTTAGGCAATATCAAATACATAAATAAGATTTTGATAACGTAAACACGAAGAAAAATGTAAAAATTGAAGAAGAAACATAATTTAAATTTAATAGGTGCAATAACTTAAATGATGTAAATATTACATAATAGTTATTTTTGGATATATATATATATATATATATATA
>Ga0209589_1000615_pt1 | contig 51704 bp, 30 predicted proteins | sample CowpeawhiteBW_FD_187525 | JGI IMG/M metagenome (GOLD analysis project Ga0209589, IMG submission 187525) | Root nodule microbial communities of legume samples collected from California USA - Cow pea white BW (SPAdes) (version 2) | ecosystem: Host-associated > Plants > Roots > Nodule | place: USA...
TTACAAAAATGAGAGACAAAAGAGCCAACTATGGTGTGTGCAAGGCTAATTTCGTTCTAACACAAAAGGAGACAAAGAATGTGTCTCATATGTCTCCAAAAAGTGGCCAAAGTGTGCTAAAAACAAATAAGACCAAAAGGTACATAGGTACACTTGTTTTATGCCTTTTACTTTATGCTTTATGCTTTCCTCTCTCTTCCACTTCATCCATGTGCTCCAATCACCATGTGCCACCTAGCCATGCTCTACTTTCTCTTAATTACCTACAAAACAAGACAAACAAGGATTATCATGTTGGTTTAAGTTAATATAATCTTGGTCAAATGTCAACTTTAGGTCAAAGTCAACAAGTCAACCAAAATAAGTCAACTAGAAACCAACTTAGGGAATTCAAACTAAAGTAATGCAAAACAAAGATAAAGGTGATGGAATAAAAGACTCCCTTCTAAACATGCTTCTAGTGATCCTTCTTGAGGGAGCTTCTAAGGAGGTGGTATGGTGGGTCACGCCTTCATCAGATACACCAATTAGATTGATGCAGTCTTGGTCCCAAAGCATGAAGTTAACAACCTTTTTTCCATTAGTCACTTGAATTTCAAGCTTGTATCTACAAACATCAATTCAACCATAAATAAGATTGTAACATAGGTAAACTATTACGCATCTAGTACGAATTACTAATTTTTTTTATTATATTTGGCAGGTATTACTAACCTCATTCTTGAATACTCATTATAACCAATAATAAAAGTGTTAAGAATAGCATCAACAACAACAAAAAGTTGTGAATAAAAGTTTACAAAATCACAACTACCTCTAACACAGTTAGAATCTCTAAAACACTTTTAACAACAATTTTATATATAAACCTATATATCAACATGACTAATCTGGGAAGACCCATTGTATTGACTTCCCCACTCAAAAATTTCAGTGCACAACTTCTACACATTAAACATTAGTTAGTGTTTATCAAATATAAAGCTTTATTGAATAATACAGGGGGTAATATAAAAATATTACTTTTCAAATTCCTTCCTAAATTCAATTAGTTCAACTATATCATCTCCCACTATCAACTTCAAACCATTCCAACAATTGCACAACGACACCGGACATGGACCTATACAAAATAATTTAAATTAATTCATAAATTATGCACATTAGCTTCAATAAGAATAAAGAATATAAAATTTTTTTGTCTCCATAATAAAACCTTATGCAACCTTTAACTATTCTAGAGTAAGAATAATAGTAGGATAAGGTGTTTCACGACTTTCCCTCCAATAACTCACCAATCTTATACAATATGAATCCCACAGAGTGCAACAGATTGACACACCACTAAATTAATCTATACATAATATAATTCAAGGTAGCACAAAGTGCAAGTTTTAAAAAAAAACTAACAAAAGTCATCTTCTTTTCATTACTAAAATGGGAAATTGTAGAAGTGTTGAGCTGAAAGAACGTGGTTTTCTAACATGCAAGAACGTGATGCTTTATGTGAGTGACACATGTCTAAATTTTTAAATTTTGAATTCTTTCGCGAGCATATATTTTTCTTACTCTTTTCTATGTATCAGTCACCTTCCACGCCTCTTACACACCTCCCTCATTCTTCAAATATCCAAATGCAAAACACTTCATCTTCCTCTCCCCCTCTCATTGTCATTTTATTCTCGCCCTATCTCCTCCACTAAATTTCTCACCATATTCTTTTTGTCACATTTTGGGCATGGTGGTAAGTTTCAAAGCTTGATATTTCACTATTTGCAACAAGGTTTAACACCATAAAGTTTTGGTATTTATTATTGATCTAGGATTTTTTGTCAGTTTTCTTTCAAACTACAGATGTATCATTTAACATTTTCACATCTTTTTTATCTTCATCCTTTGGACATTATTGATGCTCTTAGGAGATGAGTTGAAGAGGAAAAGACACTTGAATGGTTAGTTTTCTTTTTTTTTTCTTTTCTTTCTTTTATTTTATTTTCTGAATGTTAATTTATCCACCTCATCTTCTTTGCCTTCTTTCTATAGCATTTTGGGTATCGTGGTAAGTTTGAAAGCTCGATCTTTCACTATTTGCAACAAGCTTAATACCTTAAAGTTTTAGTTTTTATTATTAATCTAGGATTTTTTTTGGCCAGGCTTCTTTCTAACTATAAATCTATCATTTAAGGTTTTTACATCTTTGGTGTCTTAATCCTTTGAATGTTATTGGAGCTCTTAGAAGATGAGTTGAAGAGGAAAAAGGGACTTGAATGGTTAGTTTTCAGTTTTCTTCTTATCTTTCTTCTTTCAATTATTTTCTTTTCTGAATGTTAATTTATCAACCTACTCTTACTTCTTTTTATTTGGTTTGCAACCATTTGATGAGTTTTCACTTCTTGGTGTGCAAGTTGTTATATGCAATTTTGTTTGGTTAATTGATGGGTAACTTTTGATACTTACTGTTGGTGTTGGCAGGCAAGGATTTTTTTTTTATGTTAGTCCTACTATCAGAAGAGGAGTTGAAGAGTAAAATAGAACTTTAATGGCTAGTTTTTTGGTTTTTTTTCCTTCTCTAATTGTTTGTTTGAGTGTTTGTTGTTTCTATTAATCTATGTTTCAAATGAATGTTAACTTCATTGTTTTTTTTGTATATCTAAATGGATTTTTCATTCCTATCCATTAGCTCATTAGTATCATCTTCTTGAGCTACTTTATTGCTCCATATCATTAATCCATTTTAACTCCTATCTTTGTAAATATATTTGGCAAATCTCTATGTACAGGATAAGGCTAATTTTGTCTTTGGAATCTTACATGTTGAAATTGCTACAAAAGAAATGGCTATTTGTTTTTAAAATGTTTGGTCCAAATACTCCTCTAATTCTCTCTTACACCCAAAATTATTTTACTTTTATTATTTTTTTGTTTTTTTCGTACTAATCTAGCAAAAACCTGATAGAAATCAAAATTGTAAGACCCGTGAAATTTAATTTAATTAATTAATTATGGCATTAGCTCAAATGGTTACGAGTATGACGTGAAAAAGTATTATTTATGGCATTAATTATTGATTAATATGACGTGAAAAAGTATTAGCTCAAATGATTACGAGTACTTAATTGTGTTGGAGGACTTGGGTTTAAGTCTTATGTATGCCATTTTTGTGCTATTTGATTTATTATTATTTTAGCAATATGTTTGATCATGTTGAGTGATAATATAATTATAGAATTATATGAGTTATCACAAAACATGAATTGGTTGAATGGTTGTGCATTGGTTTGACATTGGCATGGTTGTGGGTTCGAACCTTAGTAGAACCATATTAAACTTATTTTTGCTAAAATTAATTTTGGCATGAATTTGAAAGAGTAGAGAAACCCTAGTAACAATGGGCGACCAAGGGAGGCTGGATAAACAGTCCATAATGACCTAATGAATGACAATAATCATCAACATTAAACCATTTTCGTTTTAGTGCATTAACATATCATTAAGACACCATTAAAAGGCAAAATTTGAGTGAGAAGAAAGGTTTTTGTGCTGGCCATTGTTGCTTAGTGAGAGGAGTACGAAATTGGAGAGTGTACTGCGATAATTGAGTGAGAAGGGGAGCTAAAGTGAAAAAGCAAGGGGCGTCCATTTTGATCAAAGAAGAAGCCAAGAACCCCAAGTTTAAGCTAAGGAATCCATGTTAGGGGAGCTTTACTCGTTAGATTGGTGTTTAAGTCTGAATTGAATTATAAATATATTATGATTATGCATGAAATTCGTTTACTCTGTTTAATCTCGTGTTTCTGGAAATTTCCAGAAACTTCCTAGCGGGCGATGAACTGTCGTCAAGCGACTCATCCATTTTCTAAGCAATTTTGGGTTCCTACAGAGGAACCGCCTACCAACTATATTTGGAAAATAGTCTATTTGACCAACTTTGACCAGTCTTTGCCTATAGTTGATTGTTTGACTAGTTTTGACTCTTTGACTGTCCATTGAGAAGTTGACATGTGGTAGTCTGCTTTCTCTCTTCAGAACTAGGGTTTCTTCCTCCTTCCTTCTTCCTTCACCGTGGTTTCTGCCGCTGGGACGTTTTATTACATTACCAAGCAACCGCAATGGGTTCTCATGATGGTTGTTGTGTATGTCGCGTTTCAATCTACATCTGATGGTATCGCAAGGTTTGTGGCTGCGTTTACGTTGCACGATTGAATACGTGATCTCTGGTATTGCAAAATTGGTGAGAACTCACATGTGCGATGTGGGCATTTGCAGTGCAGATTTGTGGTATTGCGGCAACAAAGATGCTGGTGCGAAAAGATGAACGTTGCAGCGGATCAGTGGTGGACGGGAGGTGTTGCTCTGCTATTGCGACTTCTCCAAGTTTCACGAGTTGCTACAAATGTTACAGAACACATAAACGATGGAGGTGCTAGGTCCGCGACTATTGTAAAACAATGGTAACAAGTTCGCGTTCTAGAGCGGTGATGGTGGTTGCGAGAAAGGTTCGTGGCTGCAGGTTGACGGTGGTGCTGCCATTGAAGGAGTCAAGCATGGTGACTTCGTGTTTTCTGCTGCCATGAGTGTTGTCGCGATGAATAAGACGTAGCTAATGGTCACGGTGGAAGTGGACGGCTTGATGGTCCAACGTTGATAAGGAGTCACACAAATCTAAAGCGGTGAAGAATTGAGGCTTACTCGAGCATGGTGCAGGCTGTGGTGGCAACATGATGATTTGGAGAAGATGGTGGCACAAAGACGGAGCAATGAAGGTCCGTTTTGGCTACTACAGGTGATGAAGTTGATGGCGCGATGTGAAACGACAAGTTGCAGCAGTGGTCAACCGTTTGTAGCGGCTTTCGTGGAGGGTGGCGGCTGCCGACATGGTGATGGTGAGAAAGGAGAAAGATTAGGGTTAGGGTTTCTGTTTGGGAAGCAGATGATGACATGGCAAGCTTTGATTGGTCAGTTTAATCAGTGGAGGATTGCCACGTGGCATGATCTGGTTGAGTGGAGTTTATGTGGTAGTAGGGGTGTAAATTAGTAAAAATTAGAGGTGCAAAAAAGAATTAGGTGGCCCAATTGCAGGAGGAGTGTGTAAAATAAAAACTGGAGGTGCATTTAGCTCCTGATTATTCTCTTTTAGAAATTTTCTATTTTTGGACCTATTTTGTAACAATGAATAAATCCAATAATCACAAATCTTAATTAAATCAATCCTTAAGCGCAAAAAATATATTAAATCCCCAAATTTAACATTAATTGGGGGCAAAAGTTTGAACAAATCATACCTGTCAGGCGACACCTGCAGGCAGAGTGACACCAGAGGTGCTTGGCGCCTGGCGGTACGCATCCCCCGCTAGGCGGTCTGGAGGCCTGTTGCGCCTGGTGACTCGCATGCAGCGTCAGGAGATCTTGGTGAGGCAAAAGCGGTTTGCTTGTTTTGATGTGCATGGTCTATAAGGCTTTAATGATACTTCAAAGGTCGACTTGCTGGTGTTCCTTGAGTTGTGGCTTAGAACGAATCCCTTGAGTTGTGGCTCGAGATAAGGGTTAAGTACGTGGCATTCCTTGAGTTGTGGCTCGGAATGACATCTCTTAAGTTGTGGCTCGAGATGACGGATGAACACGAGGAACTCTTGAGTTGTGACTCGGGTTGGCGAGTGTTGTTGGTATGAGTGTGCATGTTGTGGCATGTACTGATTGGTCCAGTTAGATTGTCCTCCTCAGTAACAAGCTAACGAGTTTGGTAGTCTTGGGATATTACGAATGTTATTCATATTGGGAACTCCGCCTGGGTTACAGTGTGTGATCCGTAGCATGGTTTCCTACACGTGCTCTGCCAGTTGTGGCTGGTAGGTGTGGCAGCAAGACATATTCAAGTATTCATCAGAAGACGTAGAACACGGGTGACATGGTTATAGCCATGTGTGTGAAATCAAAGGATATGAGTTCCTTTAGTGTGTTTGAAATTATATGAATTGAGTGCATATCTTTTATTATGTTAGCTCACCCTACTTGCTTGTGTTTGGCGATGATCGTGTACGCGGTACACGAGAGCAAATGATGTTGCATGTGGATTTGGTGAGGCCTAGAGATGGAGGGGGATAGATCGGGATTATCAGAGTTTTGATTATTTTACTATGTTCAGATTAAATTGTAAACTTTATCAGACATCGATATATTATGAGAATTTTATGACCATGGAGTTATGGTTACAAAGTTTATTATATGATAATGGGAATAAAGTTTTAATTTTCCCATGTTTTTTTGGAATCTCAGTTATAATAAATGAAGTGTATTATTTATTTCTTTATTCTATTATTTAAACCCATAATATCCGATCGGGATGTTACATTTGGTATAAGAGCTTTGTTTTCAAAATGATTTTTGGGGTCTAAGGGGGGTAAGCTTGTGTAATTTTGGCTTATATAGTCATGACTTAAGTTGTGTGGTTTGAACAGCTGAAAAATGTGGCGCGCACAAGCTATGACAAATCTAAGAAGAAGAAATAAAGTTGGAGCTGATGAGATCACGCATGTGATTCAGTGGATGGTGGATGCCATACAGCCTATTACAGCGCAAACCAAAGCTGTGGTCGCACCTACTCGTCTTATGACCATGGGAGACTTTATGAGAGACAGGCCAACCAAATTCTCAGGCAAGGCCACTCCTGATGAGGCGGATGCATATAAGTTATCTTTCGTCACCTTCCTGCTGGTGACAGATGTTGAATATTGCTAGGTCGGGATGCAGCACTTGATGTAGACTCGAGAGGAAGCGATAAGTTAGAACTCCTTCAGGACGTGATTCCTGGAGAAATACTTCCCTGATAGTGCCAAACATGAGAGGGAAGTTGAATTCCTCACATTCCAGCAGGGGAAACTGAATGTGCAAGCATACACAGACAAGTTTGAGTACTTGGCGAGATTCTACTTGCCCGCTGTCATTGAGGAGTGGAGGTGCAAAAAATATGAGGGCAGACTGAAACATGAGTTGCGCTGATTCTTAGTACCACTCCGATCGAGTAGCTGGAGATGGGGCCCAACAGAGTGGCACGATCACAGAAGACTATTACAAAATCACGACAGCAGAAGAAGCCTTACAATTGTCCGCAAACTTCAGCTAGGAAATTATAGTGTCTTAACTGTGGGGGAGAGCATCTGGGGAGGGATTATCCAAAACCCTTTGGCAGCTTAGGGTGGTGTTAGCACTGGTAAGTGCTAGGTGTGTGATCAGACAAGACACTTTGCTTGACAGTGTCCCAATAAGAAACCAGCTGGAGGTGTGCCAGCAAAGAAGCCAGTTAGAGAGCGGCCTAGAGCACTAGGGCGCATGTTTGCATTGACGACCACCGAGACGACTCAATCAGGTAATCTCGTGCAGAAAACTTGTATGGTTTTTGGTAACAATGTGGTGGCGTTGTTTGATTCAGGAGCCACCCATTCATTCATGTCTAATGAATGTGTGAGAGGACTCGAACTTATATTACGAGAGCTGGGGTGCGAGCCGATAGTTGTGACACGAGCATCTGTTGAGGAATCTACCACTTCTGTTTGTGTGGGATGCCCTATGGAAGTGGCATGTCGCAGGTTCAAGGCGAATCTCATATGCTTGCCAATGGAGGGCCTGGAAGTGATTCTAGAAATTGACTAGCTGTCAAGCAACCATATTGTCATCGATTGTGGACGGCGTAGCGTAGTATTCCCAAATATAGAAGGATTTGTATTGTAATAAAGAATACAATAACAAACTTGTGCACAGCGTAGCGTAATAAAGAACAACAGATGAAGTCAATACCTTTGTTATGGATAAGTAATCTGGCTGAAAACTTGTGCACAGAAGATTTGTCGTCAAAATAACAAAAAAGATTTCAATAAGGATACAAACTTGCTGGAGAAGCAAACTACAAAATGGCTCCAATTCATTTAATTTATTAGATTAATAACATGGGTTTCGAAATTTGTTTTGTAAAACAATGCCTAACATGAATTTCAAAATTTCCGATAAACTTAAGGCTCATATACAGATGAAATCATAGGAAGATGAAGTGCGTACCTTGCGATTGTTAAGAAATTTGGTAGAAAACTTGTGTATACAAAGATTGTGGTGAACAAAACATATCAGATTTCAATTTCAATATTGATAAAAACTTCATGGAGAAGTAAAGTAAAGATCTGACGGAATAAATTTAATACTTTATTTTATTAAAACTATATGACGTGTTGATATGCATTAATTATGAGCATTGAAAAATCTGGACGAATATATACAAAATATATTGAGAAGTACAGACAATCATAACATTACACAGTTTCAAGACCAGAGTTTACAAATTATTAAAATTGAAAAGATGGGAGAGAGTTTTGACGGTTGAGTATGGCGTTAAGTACTTGCAAAAGTGTCTTGAATAGCGCAAAAAATGAAAAAAATCTTTAAAGTCATTTTAATCAACAATTAAAAAATCAAATTTAAAATTAAAAAATCATTTAAAAAAAAAATACTAACTGATAAGACATTTTGGTGTCTGACATTAAATAAATTGAAAAGATATTTAATTGTGGAGAAAGATATGGAGTAGTGTTGAATTAAATGACAACTTTTTAAAATGGCAATAATATAGTTGAAAATGGAAATAATATGGAGCAAGAAAACATTGAAAAAGTTGCTATTTGTTAGTTCCCATTTGTATTTAGATATAGATTCAAACTAATAATGAACTTGACTCTTTATTCCAGCATGTCTTATAAGTTTCATACCAATAAATTTATTTTTAATAAACCCCGTGCGTTGCACGAGTCAAAGTTCTAGTGAAATAAAAAAAAAACAACTTCAAAACACAATTAAACTAATATATTAAAACTGCTCTATCAAAGAAAATAACATTAATATTAAATTGTACCTATCTCGAAATGACATGTAGGTCTGCTGCCGACGTGGGAGTGACGAGGAGTAGAGATGTAAATTAGCATCATCACAAAACCGAGGTAGAGTTGGTGATATATGAAGAAAAAGAGTAGCATCGTCATAAAGCCGAGGCAGAGTTGGTGATATATGAAGAAAAAGAGTAGCAATGTCATAAAGCTGAGGCAGAGTTGGTGATATATGAAGAAAAAGAGTAGTGTCATCATAAATCTGAGGCAGAGTTGGTGATATATGAAGAAAAAGAGTAGCATCGCCACAAAACCGAGGTCATTGCAAGAAGCTAGAAGGATGTCTTAATAGGAACGACCTCTCTGTAAGAAGCTAGGATCGAGGAGATGGTGTGCGTGAAGATAGAATCAAAATCTTAGATTATGTAAAGTAATTATTTTGTTAAGAAAATGTTTAAAAAAGATACGTTAGTTGTTATTTAGGGGAATAATTTTAGGTTATCTCTAAGGCTATTGTTATTCATTAACTGATTATGTATATCGACAATATTTGTAACCAATTTACCTTCTATAAATAAGAATGTTACTCCCATGGTTGAGGGTTATTTTACACCTTTTTTTGACCGGAACATAAACCAACCTCAAATCCTTCAGGTTAGAGACAACATTTTTCGCATTGGGTTTCTCCTCCACATTATCCACCACACCAATGCCATCACGCAAAAACTAAAAAGTAAATCAACACAACAAATTAAATAAGACATATGGAGAAATGACAAATAACTTACCAAACAACAAATTCGTAGAATATTGACCATCAATGATATCCTTTATACTTTTGAACTTCCAAACTTTTGCAGGTATGCTGGCAATGTGTAAGACCCGAGAAATTTAAATAATCAATTAAATAATTATTTAATAAATGCAGGTAGTATAAGCCTTTAAGGCATTTAATGCGGAGTTCTATGACGTGGAAAAGTACTAGCTCAAGTGGTTGAGAGTACTTAGTTGTGTGAGAGGACTTGGGTTTAAGTCCTATGTATGTCAATTGTATGTTATTTTAATTTGTGCATTATTTTAATGATATGTTTGAATGTGGTTAGTGATAATGTAATCCTAAAATTTTTATAATTATCACAAAAAATGAATTTGTTGAATTGGTTGTGCATTGGCTTTGTAATTGAGTGGTTGTGTGTTCAAACCTTGTTAGGAACGAAACTAAACTTTCTTTTTGCCTAATTTTATTTTGGCATGGAAATGAAGAGGCATAGAAACCCTAGTTGCATAGAGAGGCAACTTAGTGAGTTAAAGACAACCAAATAATGGTCTTTGATTAACCATTAACCTAAAACTTAATGACAATTTCGGTTTTGGGTTTAATTAGAATTAACTAAGGTAGTTTTGGAGAGAGAGGAAAAAGGGAAAAACATGAGAGAGGAAGAGAGGAAATGAGGTGGATTCGTGGAAAGAGGAATCTGAAGGCAATTTGTGGGACTGGGCCATGCATTTTAGAAGGGGGAGAGTTGAGTTTTTGAGAAGGAAGGGAAGGCTCTTTGGCATCATAAAACAAGGGTTAAGAGACCTTTTGAAGTAAGAATTTCAGGTAAGGGGAGCAACTTTTGCGTGTTTTAAATCTTATACAATGTACTGTATTTGAATGAATCTTATTGCATGAATTCCCTCCTTAAAAGCGTTGTTTTCGTGATTTCTGGGTTTCTGCCCAAAAAACGCTTGGTGGTAAAGCCCGAGCCGCCAGGTGACGCATCAGTCTATGCCTGATTTTGTTGCATTTTAACATGAACCGCCTGGTGGCGATGAATACCCGCCAGGCGGCGCGACACTGTTCGTGTTTTCTAGTTCATTTTGTTGTGTTCTGTGTGAAAGTCAATGTGACTTCTGGAAAAATTGGGTGTATAAATCATATTGAATGATTTATTGTCGTGATATTAATGATATTTGAGTATGTGTTGAATCTTTGGGAAAAATTGTGAGTGATGAAGCATGAATATATGTTAGGAGTTTTGAGAAGAGTGATTGGAATCCAATTTTTGAGAGTAAGGGTTAATGGACATTAATAATGAAATTGGGGAGGAAGTTTTAAAGCAGCGTGTGTGATTCAAAGCATTGTGGTCCTTTAGAAATTGGAAATATTCTGGATTAGGGCCTTGGGCTACTCGCAGGTACAGAAACAAGAGGTTCTGTCTGGTTCTGATACACTGCCTGGCAGCACCTTGCTTGCCGCCAGGCGATGACGAGGTACAGGCACAGTTCTGCGAAATTGTGTAATTTGGTAACGAGGGAGAGACCTATGGAAGTGAGTGGTAATAGAAATTAGGTGATAAAATGGGAAGGAACAATATATATATATATATATATATATATATATATATATATAGTAATTGAGAATGGGAATAATTGAGAAGTGTGATAGTATGTATATATTAATATACAGTTGTGGAAACGTTGATGAATGAGAGGGAGAATGTTAATTCTAATCAAAAGTTTCAAGTTCTGGAAAGCATAGGTTTTCTTGGGTGTGTACAATTGGAACACGAGAAGGTCATGCCTTAGTCGCTTAAGGTATAAATCCTAGCTATGGAATTTTGAGTGGGAGGGGTTTTGGAATGCAAGACTTGGATACATTTTTGGGTTTAATTAGAAACTTGTGGTCTTATATTGAAATACTAGATTAGTGGTATTTTCTATAAGTGTGATTGAGGCATTATGCAATTTTAAAGTACATAGTGAATCCATACGCCTTGAATCAAGGAATTGACAATTAGGGTTGATAGGCAATCAAACCTTGTGAGGGTTTCAGATTTCCAAGAATTTAATCTTAATTGATGTGTGTATTTCTATACTTGTGGAAGTACCTTGGGTGGTAAGCCAACCTGCTTTGGGGTGCAAAAACCAGTAGGATTTTCGCTACTGGTATAGCGTCTGGCGACACGGGTGTGTGCGCCAAATAGGAGCACTAGGGGGTTTCTTTCACGCGTGGCATCTGGCGGCAGAGTGTGGTTCGTAAGACGATAGACTTCAAAACAAAGGGTTTGCAATGACTTGGCGCCTAGCGGTAGAGGCGTTCTGCCAGGCGGTCTGCACAGGTTTCGCCTGGCGGTGCTTAGGCTGCATCAGGCGATAATGCTACAGAATGTGGCTTGTGTTTCTTGCGTTCAAGCAGTGATGCTATACTTGGATCAGGAGATGTTGTGCCATGAGCGGATAGGTTCATGGATGGTGGTGAACACATGATGATATGAGCAGGTAGGTTCATATCATGTTACTCTCGTGTGGGGATACGAGCGAGGTAGGTTCGTATGTTTCGTGATCACATTTGAGATATGTTGCTTGCGGGGAGATACGCAGCTGGTGGATCACGTGTGTTGGACTACGGGCGGGGAGGTTCGTAGAGTAGGATTACAAGCGGGGAGGTTCGTAGAGGCAGGATCACGAGCGGGCAGGTTCATGTGAGCATCATAAATCCTGAGTACAAGGCTAACTAATTGTGTGGTTTGAAGGTTGAAAATCCTTAGGGATTAAGGTCTTGACCAAAAACTAATTAGGATGAATAAGATGGGTGTATTACTTTTATTCTATTATATTATATGTTGTTTTATTTTACAAGCTCACCCTTTCTGTTTGTGCTTGTCGATGATCGTGTAATTCTTTACACGGGAGCAGATGATAATACAGGTGATGTTGTGGATGCATAGGCGACGAAGAGAGGGCTAGCTTGGGGACTTGAGCTAGGGATTTTTACTATGTTTTCATTTGTTTTATTGGAAACTTGGAACTTATAATAACTTTGTGTTTTAATTTCATTTGAATTTTTGGCGCACTGGATATTATTTTAAACTTTCCCGCGTTTGGGAATAATAATATTACGACGTTTGAATTTCATTTTTATATTTATTTATTTAATTAAGTAATTTCCCATAGGGATGTTACACAATGGGTTGTGGTCGTACAAGCTCCTATAAACAATATCTTAAAGGGACGCAAACTCTATATTGAGCTCTGTTCTTTAAGATTTTGAAGTTATGCATTATATAACTTTGTCCCTCCTTTTACTTGTCTTCCCACGTACTAATTTCTTCCTTCTTAATCATAACAGGGATAACATCACCCTGAGCATCACAATCATGCATATAATGTTAAATTTATTTTTTATTTTCTAAAATAAAAAATATATAATGTATATAAACAATGAAATGATACATTACCTTTTGATCTGTCAAAACCATCTCCATATTTCATTTGGAATCCCATGATTCAACAAACTACAAATCTACGATTCTGACAAGTTTCAAAGTTTTCCTTTTTTCATCAATATCCTTGATCATATCAAATTTCTTTACCATCTAATAAATGGCAATAAAATAGTTCATACGTTTTAGCACAAAAAAACATAACAACTTAAAAATATGAACAACCATGTCTGCTTCAGCAAACATAAATAGATGACAAAAAAATAGCAAAAGACCACCAACAAAAACATAATCATCATCACGTATACTTTTTGTTCAAAAATACCTTCTAAAAACAAAAACTTGAACTTTTTCTTCAACTCACAGTAATAGTTGCACCAAGTATAAAAAAATAAATATAACACCATCAACAACAACAAAACATGTTCAAGATTTTGTTCAAAAACATCTTCTAAAAACAAAAACTCAACCTTGTCTTCAAGACGAAAAACATTGCAAAAATTAAATCTTTCGCAAAAAATAATCAACACGAAGTAAGAAAAAATAACAGAGTAAGAAGAAGAAAGAACAAAGATCCACGAAGAAAAAGAATAAAATTAAGAAAATAGAAGAAAAAATAAATAACAACAAAAAATTACCTACACCAAACCAAAAGTTCTATCAACCTTCAACAACAACAAACATGAAATAAAAAAAAAATTAACTTGGTATGAGGAAGAAGAAAGAAGAAGGATTGAAGAAAAAGAAAAAGGAATATAGAAGAAGAAAAAAATAAATTAGCTCGACGAAATTGATTGCCTTAGAGAAGAAGGATCCTACTGTAAGCCAACATCAATGTATAATTAAAGTGTTTCAACAACAAAACACTACTACATCAAAAAAACAAATATAGATTCAATTTTAGACATGTGTTAATTAAACGGAATGTCTATTTCAGTAATTTACATACAATAACATTGTCTTAGATATATAATAAATTTATTAGCTTATAGTTTTGATTTGATGATAGATCGAGAATAGCTTACCATTTTGGAGATGCTATAACTTTTGATACAACATTTAAAAAGAGTGAATATATTGTGTTGTGTGCGCCATTTATTGGACTGAATAATCATTATCAATAAATTTTGTTTGGTTGTACATAGATGAATCAGATAATTCTTTCACATGATTGTTTCATGCACAGTTAAAGGCAATATGTGGGTAAAACGTGTATCTATCCTAACATTTCAAGATTTAGCCATTGAAGCTCTACTGCAAAAATGTGTTTCCAAAAATACATAAGTTTGCTCATATGTATCATTTCTTTTAAAGAGAAGAAAGAAAAGGAAAAATGAAAAAAGAAAAAGAGAAAAAAGGATGAAATGAGGGGAAAGGGAGTCACGGTTTTACATCTTTCATATTTTATTTTATTTTTCATTTTTACTTGTAAACTCTTTTGGACGTTTCACACCACTAGAAGAACAATTGAAACACCTTATAACCTAAGAAAATATCTTAAACTAACAACAGTGTACTAAGTATTTTGTTAAAGTTAAACTAGTAGTACACATAATAAGTAGTATGACTACAAATGTGATTATCACATCATCATTTGATGGTAATACTTGAGAAGAAAAACTAAAACTAACGCTAAGTAATCGTGAAAAACTAAGATTGATAAATAAAGGTATAAAGCTAACTGAAAAAATTCATAAATAGAGTTACATTAAATGTTTAAAATATATTGTTTTCTCTTTGGAATAGAATTTTTGAAACAGAACTTTTGAATAAGAATTTTAGAATACGTCCCTAATACATAAGATAGACACAATTTTCAAAACAAATTGTAAACTTTGACTAAAATGTGTCTGAGTTTTGATTTAAAATTTTTTTATATCATTTTGCTTTTCATTTTTTTCTTGAATTTATATATATTTTTATTTCATAATCAAAATTGTAATTGGTCTTGGTTCTTAATATCTTTTTGTCTATGCCATCAAGTTAAAATGTTAACTGATGATGATGCAATAACGATGTTAATTCTTATGACATAATATTTGGTAAAGATGATTAAAATTACTTTTTATTTTGAATTTTGGTGTGAACACCAAAATTATATTTTAACGAACAAAAAGCGTTTGTTCTAATAAGACTTTAAAATGATGAGTCAGGTCATTAGATTGTCAATGTTGCTCTTACAATTACAATTAGTAGTAAACTGTGTTATAAAAATAAACAAAATTTTAATATAGAAAAAGCTCAAGAACTAATGGCGTGTTTTTTTTATAGTAAGAAACCAAAATCAAATTTTACTATAAAAATACACGTGTAAATTATGTTTAATTATTACAGTACTTGTTTGTCACATGATTATTTAACCATGTTAACATGTTCTTAAATATCAAAAACTGAAAACAATAAAAGAAAAAAGTAGAGAAATTAAAATTGTAAAATATAAAAAAGATTGAGAGATGAGAAACATGTTTCATTATTTTTTCAATTATTTTAAAATGTAAAAAATTTAAAGATGAACTAATTGAAGGTACTCTTACAGAGCTATTAGTAAAGATACACAAACTCTACAAAAAAGGACACTGCCTTGTTGACTCCCAACAATTCCTCCAATGACCTTTCCAGCTTTGAGTCCAATGTGATTTTGCAGAAGTTTCCTCATTCAACTCTTTTTATGTTATATTTTAGTCCATAAAAAGAAATTAATCCTTTCATTTTATTTATGGAAAAAAAAATTATACCTAAGGATTGGATGAAAAGAGGATGACGATTTCGCACACGCAGATGAGATATAAAGTCCAGAAGACAAGTTCCACTATGGGTAAGAAAACCATCAGCTCTTTTTTCCAGCACTTGTTGACAATAATTTAGAATATTTGGCTAACGGTGCTGACGTAAGTTCTAATTTATGAGAACATTTTAATCGTATAACCATTAGCATTAAAGATCTTGTAAGGCAATAGTGACGTGCTTTTTTGATTAATAGACTACAATAGAGAAATACTGAGCTTCGATGGGTACGAGGAATGCGAAGGTAGCATCAAGTGCGCAACATCAGTGTGCCATCGCCATTGACAGCTTTATGCACCTCAAAATTGAAATACACTACTGGAATAAGTTCTATACACTCATTCAATTATAGGTTGTCATATAATTAAAAATTATTGATCTTTGCCATAATGATTTTCTAATTACTAAGAACGAAATTTTTTTACAGTGTGTATCAAAATTTATCTTTATTGGCATCTATATCTCTAAATTGCCATTGTGTGTTCTGATTCAGGATTTAATTTCGGGAATTCGAGCCCAAACTCACATCCTCCTTGACGGTACCTAAATATTCTTCACCCATATCAACTGCAAGTGGCTTAACGGGTGTAGCCAAGGTTGGGGGATCTTGGGGGATCCAAATCCATAGCACAGTCTTTGCCACCTTTATCTAAAATATTATCTTCAATCTTATCATTAGAAAAAGCACCACTTTCAGAAGGTGAAATCTCATTTCCTGTAGTAGCCAAGCCCCACTCTTTGTTCTCTTGCAACGTGTCACTTGGAACGGTATCATCGATAGGGTGCAAGACAGGAGGGTTAACACAAGTTGATGGTGGATCAACATCCATATCAGAAGTCAAACTGTTCACTCCAGCACTCTCAAAACGTTCGCCATCCTCATCCTGATCGGTGATATCACGCATCGCACTCGTACATCCAGGGGCTTCATTTGAATCATGTCTATCCTCATCACCATCCAAAGATAAAACATCATTGATGACATGCTTCTTAATAACCATGTCCTGACCCCGGTTACCAGAGACAACCCTGAAACTTTCCAGTGGAATATCAATATCGATCCGTTTCTCCATGGAATCAGTGACAGTTTGGACACTTTCTTTATCCAGTAGAGTATTTAACTGCTTCTGAACTGAAATTGCCAATGACGCCGCGTGATCACGAATTAAAGAATCAAAAGGGGGGCAATGCAACATCTTATTCAGTGCCTGGTGATACTGAAACAAGGTGACAGATGGTAAAACGGACCCTCTCTTTCGACAGATACTGAGAACTTTCAAGATATGCTCACAAAGGTTGCCATCTTGTGCCCAACTACAATCACAAATGCTCAATATTGAACCAGTATTCCAGACAACAAAAACTTTTTCTCGATCATCTTGATCAGTAACCTTAGCACATCCATCTTCTATTGAGACATCAGAGTCTGGAATGTTCAGTGCCTTGCGCCATGATGTCAAACCACTCATCCATTCATTTTTCCAGTATCGTGCAAAATCATCTTTTCCCGAGTACTCATCCAGCCAGAAATAAGAGTGGACTTTTGTACCCAACTTGTCGACCAACCAATCTGCCCGCTGATAAACATCAATTTCTTTCTCATTCAACAGCCTAATCTTCAATTGGTTGTGGTAAAATTCTATTGCTGCACAAGACTCCTGGCTAGCAAGTGGAAGAGTTTGAAGTGCATTGAGCCATGCTCCTATATCAAAGGGACAGTAATTTCAATGTACTTTAAGTTACAATAACAAATTCATATTATAAAAATATCCCATACAAACATTATGATTTTATCCTCAACCTCATTGACGTTATATTAACAGAAATATTCAGGAAATAGCATCCTGCAAATATAACAAGTTGAACAAAACAAACAGCAACAGTCACAACCAGTTAATAAGTATATTATATGCAGTGGCTTTTCCCACCCAACAAGAGTAAGCCAGTAGATAAGAAGCCTTGAACATCACATCCTCGCACATATAAATTTTTAAAAATACTCTACCACTAATAAAATTACATAAATAGCACACCATGATTAAAGTCAATTTTCAAAACTACTACACTTGATGATTGATAATATTCATCACAATAATATATTGGCATCAATCAAGTTGACCAACTCTTTGTTGTCATAGTAACAAAATCTTTACCATAATATGAATGAATCTATATTATTTTGAGAAACCATTACAATCTTTCTAAGAAATACAATTTGCCTCTACGTCTTTGAGAAATGAAGTTTAATATCTGGGACAGCTAATGGATTCTATTTCTTTATTTAATATGGTATATTATAATGGGTCTGTGGGTGACTAAACTGTCAAAATTATTTTTAGAGGATAATATATTGTTGTTATAAACATTATTAATAGTTTTTTCATAACCTTTTCTTTTTAGGCAGCCTAATTCTTTCTCCCTAAACATATATAGAAAGAGGAGTAACGACGGGACACTCCGGCCAGAGAGTTCTTTTGTCCAACTACTACTCCAACTCTATAGAAAAGACAGTCAGGCCTCTCCCTTGAGCCCCGGGAGGACAGGTTATATTAAGAATAAGAAAAAGATTCCAGCAAGAAAACGGATGGCAATCAACGGCTTTAAGTACACCATGAAAAACTAAACTAATTTTGTACCCACAATTAAAATAATATTTTTCATGTATACATAATTTTGACATCACAATTTTAGCATTTAATTAGAGCACAGACTAGTATCAAAGAAAATGCTGATCTTGTATTCCTTAATAGGGCATTAAATCTAATAAGAACAAGAACAGTTATAATAGATTGTGGGCGCACCGTTACTTCGCAATTTCAATAGAAAATAAACCGCATTCCACTATCTAGGTATTACTAACCTATTCTAGGATGCCATGTGGCCTTGAAATAGTCCATAAATTTGGATTCATCAATAAACTCTTCCATGAATTCTTCAAAGAGTGATATGTTTCCTTGAAGGCGGCAAATATTATCCACTATCCACCCTAGCCGTCTGGATATCTTTATTTGCATATCAGATTTCAAGCACTTTACTATGTTTTTATGCCATAAATGACGAACACGCCAGAAACTAATCATTACTGTACACTGAAACACATCCCTGAAAAAATATAGAATATACATCCTTGTTAGCAAAGAGGTTGTTGTGGTAAAATAAATTCCTTGAACTGATGCAGTAAAGCACGCCTAGATTTAATACTTCAGATTTCAAAATGCAAAAAAGACTTCTATATCAGCATTAGAGCCAGTCATCATCAGTAATAGCATCATCACAGACACAAACTACACAAGCACCTATAAGGTCCGTACAAGCATTGAAGACACTTTCTAAGAGCAATTATTTCCCAAATTCAATTCTTTCCCAAACAAGCACGCAATTTGAATTTTTACAGTAATAAGCGACATGACCAAAAACACTTAAAAAGATGAAAATGTTAATTTTGGTCTTGACAGAAAAAGCAGAACACAAGAATACGTCACTATAAGAATAAAAGTTCGCAATGTATTGCTATACTTATTCAACATTAAAAGAATGCTACCTTTAACAATAGAAAATAGCAGATAAATTTTGAACCAACCTGATTGCTAGAATATCATACAACGGATCATCTACTATGAAGCCAGCCAACTTCCAAGTAGGATCTTTGGTGTGAACTCTATTGTAAAGAGCCCTCATCCATCGATGTGCATCCAAACTTGAAAACCTTGGTGCTATTATCCATGCCACTGGAATGGCCTTCTTGTCTGAGTTGAACACTAGAAGACTATGAATGGGATACTGCAAAAAATTACCGGCGTGCTTGCTTTTAGTTTCAAGAAAAGTAAACCAAAGAAAATATGTTTTTGGTTACTTCAAATCAAGGGAAAATGGAAGTAACAAACCTGTAATTTATTTGTACCAAATCTTGAATCTGAGGCAAGCAGACCCCGGTTTCCAAATTTAATCAATTGTTGTAATTGCCATTCTGTTTGAATGCCCAGAGTAAATGGATCTGAATCGGAGAAATCTTCATAGAAAAAAACCTGATTTTGGTGACTTTCGACCCACATGCTTATACTAACAGCATCATCATCATCTAGCTCATATGTAGAACGACGGATTGCCCTCTCTTGTCGTCGAACATAACGGTGGGTCAAAAGGTCATCACGGTTAGATGGACCACCTTGTTTCTCAACAGATTCATTGTGTCTCTGCATAATGGTTTCCACAGAGACTCCAACATATAGAAGAGATAAAACCCGAAGTCGGAGATCTTCTGAGATATATGGAGCGAACATAGCACGTGTTCCAGCAGCCTTTTTGTCCTGTGGACCATGGCATGGCAAACCCTTTTTGTCCACATGCTTATCATCATTATATATGATTAGGGCAACTGAAGGTTCAGCTATAAGGCGCTTGACAATAAAATGACAAGTACAACCTCTCTTGGTATTTGGTCTACCTGCATTTTTCTTCTTTGGAACATATGTAGTTCGACTTGGTCGGACAATACCACCTTTTCTATGGTCATCAGGACCAAAGGAACACCAATACCTACATTGAGATGGTATTAAACTCTACACTGCAGTAGAATGAAAAAACAGTAACAACGAGTAAGTGATTCCCAATAAAGACAATTACAACTTACAAAATGTACTCTAGTATGCCATCAACCTTTTGCTTGAAAGGCGTTGATGGAGACCGTCGACGCCTGGCTTCAACATGAAATCTTGTAGGACATTCTTTATTATTTGATTCACCCCTCACAAAATCATCAACTCTAGCAAATGGGATTAGAGCAACTTTATCTAATTTATCATGCCAACCTTCCACTTTTGACCACACTAGGTCAAAAGAAGAAATTTCCAATGTGGGAGGATTCTGTACTGGAAGAGATAAGATTGCATCCCATCTGGCCATTGTAGATTAACACTAAATGAATTTTTCCTGTTTAAAATCCATTATCAATTGATTTTGCAATTAGCATTATTATCATGAGGTCCAATCTCCAAAGAAACTAGAAGCACAGTTGAAGACACTGTCATTGTTACAATATTATAAATTGTACAAAGGAAGTACAGTTGAAGGAAAAGGTTGCCATGAATTTCATGATTGTAAATTTTTTTAAAGGAAAGCAGAAATTGGAAGAACTCAACCAAATGGAAGCAAAATAAATTCAAATTGCAAGCACAGGAGGGAAAAAGGAAGGAATTACTAAAATCACACACAAACACACACTAGCAGACCTAAATACTTCTAATAATAAAAGGTGCCAAAATCATATAAAATATACCTTTCAATTCATCTAATTACCTTTAAACTTACATAGAAACAGTTATTTAACTGAATAATTAATATATTGTTTTACTTTACTATCCAAGACTATTATTACCAATCACAGATAGCAGCAACCTCAAAAACTGCTATCTGTGCTATAGCTGATAATGAGAAGAGGCTTTATCAAAGACTAAGAATGCAAGACAAAGATTGATACTACACTTATACAAATGCTCAAAAATACACAGTCAAAATTATAGATATATTTGTCTCCAAATCAAAAGATATAGTAATAGATTCTAGGCGGACAATCACCAATCTACAGCATATAATAATAACAATATTAACAAAAAGAGTAGCAATACAAGGAAGATATAGAGAAACGGAATTTAACATGGACTGCCTAAAAGTACGGCTGAACATAGTAGAGCTATTTAAGCAGCAAACTCAAGATTCTATTCAGACTTAGGAAGTGGATACAGAATCGTAAATCATTTACAAGATATATAAAACTAATAATAATAAGCATATAACATAGCATAAATCAGAGGGGGAGAAAACCGTATAACACACCAAATGCTTAATTAATAATGACAAGGTCCTGTTTGGAGGAAACTTCTCAACAAGCGCTTTTAAGAGAAAAAAAAAAAGAAAGAAAGAAAAGCTGAAACGAACTTCTGCATACAATAAAATTTAGCTTATATACGAGTTATAATTCAGATTCTGAAGACGTATACTACACATACACAAAATGCTCAAAAATACACAGTCAAATCAATAATTATAGAATTAAGCAAACCATTCTCATTACACCCACCCATTCATTTTTTCCGCAGAGAAGTAGTCTCACGGTCGCATGAAGTCTAAGAAAGTCGTTATTATGCAATTGAAAATTCTCCAATGGAGCTTGAATGAGGTTTCACAATTCCTAGTCCCTAAAAGCACTTACCATTGATACCGGAAAGAAAATAATGTCAACGCTTTTGATATACCACGTCAACTCACTGTAAAAGTGATTTAATAAAGATCCAGGGAGCACCAACCATCAGCACATAAAAGCATTTTCAACTTGAGTATTTTAGTTTAGAGTTGAGATAATACTATAAAACCCTAAATCAGTTCCTAAATTGTCAACAGCAAAACCCTAAAACCTCTCCCGCTTTTGTCTACAATGAAACCCTAAATCCATTCTCGTTCCCCACTATTCTAGTGCAAAATAAAAACAAAAGATGAAAATTACCTGCAATGTAGGCGCAACGGAGAGGAAGGTGCAACGAAACGGAACTTTGGAGATGAACACTGAAGCTGAATGCAACGACCGAGACGGGAGAGATAGAGATTGAGAAACGATGAGCCAGAGAGTGAATACGAGAGTAAGTCTTTAGTTCGGTTGGATACAACAAACACTCCTTCACATACATCGCATACATATATACTAAACTAAAATATCTTCTCTTGTTTTTACTAAACCCTTTTTTTATAATTGTCTATAAAAAAGGATTTAACAACTTTTTTCTTTGAAAAATTTGATCGTTTCTTTTAGGATAATCCCTTATTATCCATAGTTTCATGCATAAAATGATCAACTTCAACATCAACTTCCCAATAAAAGTCATACCTCTCACCAACAAAACAAAATTATCATGTACTGTCACTAAATTCATCAACAAATACACATACTATTCGTACAACATTTTACATAAAAAAAAATATCATAAAAAAACATTGTTCTTCATTCTTCTTAGAAGCATTTCTTTGCCTCCTCTTTCAATTCATTCCATTCATTTTGTTAAGGTTAAACCATGACTTATACTTTTTGTTTTGTTATATATGCTATATTTTACGTTAATTAGAAATAAAACTATTTTATAATATATTAATTAAGATAATCCTTATTTTATGTGCCGTTTTTTTAAAAGAGTTAGGTTTGAGCTGTTTTTCTAATATTAAATTATTTACGTAAAAGTTTTTGAAAGAAAAAAAAAATCACTCATTGTATTTTTATGGTGCTCTTGAAAAGAAAAAGAAAAATATGGTAAGAAAAATTAAAATTATTTTAAGGTATTATTGAAGATACCACCTTTCATTTAAAAAAATCCTAAAACACACCACAAACCTTGGTTTTAAACAAAACACACAGTTTCCGATTCCTTCCCTCTGTTCTGAGCTCAGACCAACGTGACTCATGTGACTCGCATTCACTCCTTTCCCATTCTCTCTCTTCTTTCTCTCTCTACACTTCGGATTCTCAAATTACGTCACGCAACCATGACGTCACTTTTCCGGCGCTCCCCCGCCGCCGGCTCCGCCTTGTCTTGCGGGCAAATTCGCCTCCTCTGTCCGCCGAGCACCGCCGCGGTCCGCTACGGCTACTCACCTAGGAGGCCGAGAATCGAGCTCCGCCTGGCGAAGCCGCCATGCGCCGCGAAGTACGGCGGCGCATGGGCGAGATCGGGATTAGAAGAGGAGGGAGAGAAGGCGGGACCGCGCTTGTGCGCGGTTGAGGAGTTCGCGCCGGAGAGTGGGAGGAAGAGCGTGAATCGTTCGGCGGAGGTGATTATCGCCGCCGCGGTGACGGTGGTTATGGGGGTCGGAAACAGAGTACTGTACAAGCTCGCGTTGGTTCCTCTGAAGAACTATCCGTTCTTCCTTGCTCAGCTTGCGACCGTCGGGTACTTCATTTTACTCAATGTTTGTGTTTCTTTGTTCTAGTTGAATTGATTAATTCGGTGCTTAGATTTTAATTTAATTACGTATTTGGTTATTTATGATTCGGTTTAAATATATGTAATGGAGCTCTCACATTTTAGTTGAGAAACAAACAACTTCTTCAATCTTTTTTGTTGGGTTTAACAAGATTATTTTTGTTTTTTAGTTACTATTATTGCTAATGGAAAACACAGTGCATTTATATTTTTAGGTAATATCATAAGCGAAAATTGAAAAATTGAGAGAAAAATATTGAATAGAAAATGGAACCGCATTCACGGGTAAGGACAAGTGGGAAGAAGAAAGGGTACAAAATTGAATAGAGAACAGGAAATATAGAATCTGTTGTAGTGTGCAGATAGAGGGTAAAATAGATAGAAATGTATAAACCAAAATGGTTTTTGCTTTTATTATTATTGTTATATTAATTTATTATATATCCTTATTAACTTTGAGTATGTTCATGTTTTTCGCTCTTTTACTGCTACTTAACTGTTTAATCAGGACTGATTTTGTAGCGTGTCAAATTAATTGTTTGTTTTCATCTTTCTATTCTTACCAAGAAATAAAAATTGTGAAAAGGCTGAGCACTATACGTGTTTTTCTATTTTGGTTTTGGAGGTAGTGATTTGTGCATTGTTTTGCAAATATCAATTTGATGGGTCCTACCCGACCCTTTTCGTGTGGGTCAGAGCATTATTTGTGGCTGACCACTATATTTCTTTTCTATTTTCGGGTGAATATTGAGGAACGAGTTTTAGTTTCTAGTGTTCAGTATTTGGTAGAAAAGGGAACTGTTAGATGTGTAAGGTCAGGTAAGAATTTGGAGTCATTCCGTAATTTCTGTTGTTAGATAAAAGTGTACAGCAACAACATTGTGTTTTGATTGGATTATAAATAAAATAGAAAAAAGAAATTTAGAAATAAAGTATCTGTGATTTTTTTTTAATTGTTTGGATTGATGAAAAAAGAAAATCAAGAATTTAATGATTTTTTTTATATTAATGGCTCATTTTTATTACATTATTTAAAATTGAAATTGTTACAAAAAATTGTTTATTCATCTTAAAAAGTTGTTATATGGGTATTGATGGAACCAATTTCATGTCTAGAGGGGTTGATGCAATTTTCACGAGACCCATATTCCTTCCATATCAAGGATAACCAAACAATGGAAGTTAATTTTTCTATCCTACTTATTTCATTCCCTCCTATTTTTTATTTTATATTTTTCACTTAAAGCAAACAATGTGGGTAAAGGGAAAATTATAAGCTATCTTGCAGTTGTGGACACTGGAACGGTCATACGGAAACAAGCATTAGTTTTAAAATGTTATAAAACTATGAAGATTAAAATGACCAATCCTTTTAGAAACCTGGATTAACAAATATTTTATTCTATTATATTTTTCTGCCACATATTTATTTAATTTATTTAATTTATTTTGCTATAATCTGGCACCGTGCAATCCTATCTGAGAAGAAGTTGCTTTTACAGGGTAGATACCATTAAGTGTCACATTAGTCATAAAAATAAGCTCTTAAAAGTGTAAATTGTTAGTCAGTTTATAGCATGTTTTGATGAGTTTAGGATGTACGCAATAACAAATTCATGTTCAAAAACCTTAAATGATGCCGTAGCAAGTATATCTTGCTTTAAGTTGATCCATGTCCGGCATGTCCAAACATGCCATTACTCCAAAATTCAAAAAAGTTCCATGACTTGTGATAACATTAAATACTTTTAAACCTTGTTTTAAATTTCTGTAATTTTGTGATTAATATAAGAACTCATTACACTTTGAGGACTAAAATGATGTTTATCCATTTTTTACTCTATTCAGTAGTATGGAATGCAGTCTATCTTGAAGGTTTTAGTGTTTACAAGAGTTATTATAACTATAATGATATTTTCTTTCTTTCAGATATGTAATTGTATACTTCTCTATTTTGTCTATCCGGTATCGTATGGGCATTGTCACTGACGAGATGTTATCAATGCCTAAAACTCCATTTATAGTTGTTGGTCTCTTGGAAGCTCTGGGTGCTGCCACAGGAATGGCAGCAGGAGGTAATGTTGTCCTGAATTATTTTTCTGTTTCATGTCAAATACTTCTGACTTCTCCATATAATCAAAATGCTTATGTGCCACATTTTGTGATTGTTTTAGTCGATTCCATCAAATTTCATGTTTTCTTTTTGTAAACTAAAAAAATTATTAAGACCAAGAAGAAAATAGAAAAGAAAAGCAGCTGGAGACTATTGAGAATGACTATTTATTTTAGAGTGAATCTACGCACACTGCAACTTCTGTTAGGAGAATAAATTAAATCTTATAATCTTTAACAACAGAAATTTATCATAAAATACAGTATCTTTACTATTAGCAGTTTTGTTTAAAATGCAAATGGTTTTTATGGAGTTTTAGTATTATCAATTGTAGTTTTTCTGGTTGAATTAAAAACATTAGTTACTATAAGATGTGATATATTTTGATGATTTTTTATTTCATTGTTGTTCACATTTTATGTTGTCTCCTTCGAATATAATTTATAATGGATCTTTTCCTGCTGTCTCTTCCATATTTTGTAAATACTGTTGGAGATAGGAAGATAAATGATTGGATTGTACAATTCTGATTAATTTATAAAATGTTCATTTCTGAATTTCTTTTAATTATTTGTTTCCCTCTATTATATCAGCAATGCTATCTGGAGCATCAATTCCAATTTTGTCTCAGGTAAAAACCATCAGAATTCATTGTTCTTTGCCTTTTGTTGATAAATGCTGCTACTTCTACATTTATATTGCATTGCTATAATAGAATAAAAATTTCAGAATTATTCAGACTTTAGATGTAAATGAAAAGTAATTGAAAATGTAAATTTTTTTCTATTAGATATGTTCATAGAAGTTGATCATGGAGTAATTACCACCTAAAGAAGCACGATTGTGTGACATGCTTTATGTAACCACCAAAAGAAATTCACAGGTCCAAGCGTAAAACAGTTCCCTTGAGAACATGGTGATAGAATGTAACCATCTTGATCTAACCTATCAAATTAATTAACTTATCTTTATTATCTTGCAGGCTTTTCTTGTGTGGCAAATTCTCCTCTCATTTATTTTTCTTGGTAGGCGATATAAACTCAACCAACTACTTGGATGCTTTCTTGTGGCAATTGGTGTAATTCTCACTGTAGCAAGGTCAGTCCATGTTAATTTTGTAGATGCTAGGTTACGTTGACTCATTTAACTGCACTCTTCAACCGTGAACCTTTAGGCAAGAGAACTTGGTCTACAATGATATTGAACATAAATCAACATATAAATCTGAATGGTCACATACATTCTGCCACAATTAATGGTTGCTCACAATTAATGTAAACTGTGTTTATGCTTCTGGTTTTCTGATTTTAGACCTTTTTTACTTTGTAGTGGATCTGGTGCTGGACACTCATTGAAAGAGGCTGGTATATTTTGGAGTCTTCTAATGATAGTTTCATTTTTATTCCAAGCAGCTGATACTGTTCTGAAGGTGGTTGTCTATTTTAGTGATTGTTTCATGTTCTGAGATTTTGAATTGTTTCCTTATGGTGACTCATGACTTTTTCATACTCTGTAGGAAATAATTTTTTTGAACGCAACTCGAAAACTGAAGGTGCGTACATTGATTAATCATTCATATGTAATGTAAATATGACTTTGGAAATGGAACGCATAGCACATGGCTATTTTGGACTAATAGTACTGCTGGCGCACTGGGTAACATAAGACATATGCCTCAAACTTCAATAGAGAAAGAACGATGTCACTAAATTCACGTAGAAACTCCCCAAAAGTAACTGAAAACTATTGGCTAAATTTTTTGAAACTTCTTACAAATCAGAAGTCAAAATACACATGGCTGATAGACTTATTTATATTGGGAACTAAAACGATAAACCCTTTTGTCATTCAAGGTTCTGAGATGAAAACCATCCCTTTTTGTATGCTTTTTAATTATTGTAGTTACACTTTCTGATATGATAATGTTGTAAACAATATCCAATGTTTTCTGAAACAGGGGGGTTCTCTAGATATGTTTGTTGTTAATTCATTCGGATCTGCATTCCAGGTGCATTGCAATGGTCATGAAATTTTCTATTTTTTTTTTCTATTTAGGATATAATTAAAAATGGATGCCTAAATACATGATGCTATGCTGACTGTAGGCACTGTTCATATGCCTTCTCCTCCCCTTCTTATCAAAATTATGGGGCATCCCCTTTAGTCAACTATCAAACTATCTTAAAGATGGCGCTGCCTGCTTTCTGAATGTTGGGACACTGTCAAGAGGTAAGTAGCTATTTTCTTTTCCATACTGTCATTTCTTACAGAAGGTGATAACCGAAGACTTTCTTTTGGTTCTCAAATGGTGTTATCTTAGAATCAAAGTTCATCAATAATATTGATGACCTAGATCTACCCTCAAGTTAAAAGGAAAGATTATTTTCCCTTCAAATATCTTAGTCTTTTGGTTTTCATACATTTTTCAGCTGTTATGTGAAATTCTTAAGCAAAACCTAGTGTTGTAGTAGCTTGCATGCATTTTTCTGATCATATAGTCCTTGGGGGAACCTACACGTATTCTCTGTTTAAGTAGATGTAAGACAAAGTACTTGGATTGTAAGTTGAATGTGCAGACGTTGAGTTAGGATTGAAAATTGAAGAATAGGATATTATACCATACCACAAAATGCACAGTTTAGATGTTTTGCATCTATATTACAAAGTAATATCTAGGAGTGCTTCAAGGGTTATTTGTGATCAAAATGTGTCGCTCAAACTCTGAAGGAAAATTTTGATATACAGCCAAGAGCCAAAGATGAGGACGTTGGAATGGATGAGTAGACATACAAGAACATGATAAGATTGGGAATGATTTCAATGAAGGTATTAGAAGGAAAGTAGGAGAAACACATGTTAAGGAGAGATAGTACCTAAGATGGTATGGCCATCTGAGAAGAATAAATACAGGAAGAAGCCAAAATAAAAAGAGTTGATCAAATGGTGAATAATCCAATAACTAAGGGTAATTAGAAACCAAATGAACTAATTGAAACAATTAGCAGAATTATAATTTATATGCCTTTCCAAATATTTGGCTTTTTATAGAATGTAATGGCATAATTTGATGTATGTAGCAAAATCCACCAAGTGGGAAAAGGCTTGTTGTTCATTGGAACATATTAGTGTCAGATTATTTTTTCTCCTTTTCTTTGTGCTTCGTTTTTTTTTTTTTTTTGTTAAAAGTTCCAATACTTTTTTAAACCTAATTTATAGAAAGTCTGGCAGCTTTTGATATATATGATTATTGATAGGGTTAAGCCTTAGGGTTTGGTCGTCATTATCAATGCTGACAGTGGTAGATGGTAGCTAATTAAATAAAATGTTATTACATTCACATAATTATGGATATTGTAAACTGGTCTGGGCCAGGTAGGTTTCAAATCCAATTTTTAGTTTCTTTTTTGTAATTCTAGTAATAAAAAATTGCAGAAAGTAATTTTGCATTCGAATTGGTTTGTAGGATGTGACGGTGCGCCCCTGCTGCCCTTGTTGTTTATTGTTGTTAACATGGGCTTCAATATCTCATTGCTTCATCTCATCAAGATCTCTTCAGCTGTTGTCTCTTGTCTAGCCTCCACATTTTCAGGTATTTGATTTGTTTCTTTCAAAATATATATACATTAATGAGGAAATTATTCATGAGACATATAAAGTGAATAATAGTAATGTCTCAGTGGAGAAAAATGGACAACTGTAACCCGTTACAAGTAGGAAATCATGGGTACAATGTTGAAATATTGACCAAAGTCAGAAGGAACGGTTAATAGTTAGCCAAAACCTAGCTCTATTAATGTTGACTACATGCATATGAATTCTCAAAAATGATAAAAATTACTCAAAATTAACTACTATTCATAATTTACAATAAAAAGTCATAGGTGTCTATCATCAAAAGTCAAATACAAGTTTTGTAGATAGGAATCATCAATTATCACAATCTTCTAAATCCAAATTCTCTTTATCATTTTCACAATTATTACATCTATAGATTTCATCTTTGGTAATTAAAATCTCAAAAATAGTCTCTAAAAAATTCCCAATGTATTTGTTCATTGGACATTTGGGAATCAACACTATATAATGCTATAGTGGCCACTATACAGCTACTCTTTTATGATTTTGTTCGCCGATGCTAACGATTTTGTTGTTACAATCATGTGTGGCTTTTGAATTAGAAATACCATGTAAATTGTAAGATCATACAATTTTGAGTTAAATTTCAATTTTAACTACAGTGATTATAAGAGTTAGTCACATGTTTTAGTCTGCATTTTGGTGCATAACATTATTGGGTGCCATTTTAAATAGTTTCTCTGAAATGTGGACTTATGCTATAAATTTGACCGTAAACATCGTGGGATACTGAGTAAACATACTGGAATACGGAGATAAGCTAAAAGGAGCTTATGGAAGTCATAAGTTATTTTCGTAGCTCCCGTCTTTGACTTCAAAGATTTTCACTATATTGGCCTGAATTTGAATACATGGGTGTGTGTGTGTATTTTGAAGAAAGGCTTGTTGAGTATAGTGATTTCTATGGTGGGTGTCTGGAGGTATAGGCGATTTTTCTTGCTTTAGAAGAGGAGGGATTTGCTTAAATATGAAAGTGTTATTTTCTTTTTACCCATTTTTTGTAATTTTACAATCTATTATAAATTCTTGGTTATTGAAAATTCTAAGGAAAATTTAACTGAAGTGGTTCAATTTGGGTTGTGGCAGTTCCAATAGCGATCTATGTGTTCACGCTGCCATTGCCATACCTCGGTGTTGGGCCTTCTCTTCCAGCAGGCTTTGTTGCAGGGGCCGCCATTCTTATCATGGGGTTACTCATTTATGCATGGACCCCTTCAAGTGCTTCTTCCAGTACATCCATCACAGCATCCACCTAGAGAAGCTTGGAGTTGCCCCAAGTCCAAAAGGATATATAGGTATAGCTTGCACCAACCCTCATTACAAGCAATGAATGATTCAGCTCCACACTTTTTGTGATTGATGATGATCACAAGAGATACACTTTTCTTTTAATAAAGTGAGATATAGTCCTCTCAGAAATTAAGAAACGGAAAGTCAAATCTTCCTCAGCTTGCCCCAGTAAATAACAAACCACGTAGTTCTTTTATCACTCTCATCTAAGGATAGATCTAGTTCAAATTTTGTTTCAATTTTGTAATGATAATTTTGAAAAATGGAGTGGAAAAGTATCTCATTAGAGGAAATATGAGAATGTCTTGTAGGATTTCTAGTGTTTTCTTGTTCTACCTGAGGTTTTCCAAACTCATTCGGCTAGAGTTTTGTGGACTAATCTCTCTAGAGGTTTGACAGATATTGAATAAGCTGGAAGGGTGGCAAAACGTGACCCGTTTTGACTTGGCCCGTGTTTGGCCCGTTGAAAACAGGTCAAGACGACCAGCTCCTTTACACAGTACGGATTAGAAAATGGAATCCGTCTCGTCATGTGTCAGGTTGACGGGCTAATGGGTTATTCCATTTGGCCCGTCCTTTTTTTATTAAAGAAAAATAAATTGTTTTTTTAATTTGATTACTTACTAAATTATTGATTAGAAGAGAAAAGACAAAAAGGAGAACACTACATTGATATATAGAGATAAAATTTATATATTTATTCATGAAAATAAACTCTTAAAAATTTGGATTTCATTATTCATGATGAAGAAAAAAACAAAAAACATTGATATGGGTTACGGATTAGTTCATTTTACTTGATATTGAAGGGTCACGGGTCAGTCGGCGGCTTACTCGTCCTGGAACCTGACCGGCCACATAGGCGGGTTAATACGGGTAACTGGTCAAATTCTTAATTCAACCCACCCTTTCTACGGGTCATCCATTTTGCCACTCTTGATAAGTTGATGCTCTTTATTATTTAGTAAACTCAGTGTACTTTGACATCTTCGTTAAACTTTTTCTTTTAATAAATTCATATTAGATATCGTTATCTAACTTAACATCTTAGTTAAGTTGGTATTCTTTTTGAATTTTGGCTTTTTTTTCTTTCTTTTTTTTTTGCATTTTGAATTCAGGAATTGAGGTTTGAACCTAAGTCATTTTGGTTCAGTAATGCGAGTCAAGTAGGTCAAATTTTTATATCTAAAATATACTTTTAAAGTTAAGCATGAGAAGTTATACTTAATGTATAAAATTTATATATTTAATTATTGTCACTAATGTAATAAAAATAAATACATATTTTAATATAATTATAATTATAAAAGATATTGTATGAATTTAAAGAATTGTCTGTTTGTTCTTTTAGAGTTTTGAATTGATCAATGATAGAATCAAAACTAAATTTTCAACTATTCTTTCTTAGTGTACATACCATATTGTCAATAAGAAATTCATCTTCTAAGATTGATTCAATAAGTCTTTACTATCTTTCATTGCATTATTATGTGATGAATAATCATAGTGCCATATCTTCATCTTTAAAAATAGTTTTTTTTTATCACCTTTAAAAAATGAATATATTATTTTATTTTTCACTAATATACCTATTTAAAAAGAATTAAAATTTAAAATAATATATTAGAAACTAATAAAAAATTACGAGACGTAATTAGTAAAAGAAGTTATGATAATCAAACCATAATTAAAAATCGATTATAATTAAAACCCATGAAAAAAAAATTGAAAATACCAAATTTTTTATATAAATGTACAAAAATTTTTAGAATACCAAATATATAAAATTTATCAAAAATATATCAAAGTTTTAAAACTATTTTTTAAATTATATATAATTAATTAATATATAAAAAAAAGTTGGAGTCAAGACCCCTCCTTGTCTCTCCCAAGCTCCGTATACTATGGTGCACAGATACGATATGTGTATCAGATATGACACGTATCCGATCGATACGTTTATTTTTAAAATAATATGATACGATACGTGATAGATACGTGATATGTGAATAATGAAAAATGTAAAATAATTTTTACAAACATAGTAGATATATGATTGTTAATGTGTCAATTCAAATTTTCTAATTAGAGACCAATTATTTTGGTAGTCAAAACCTTGTAGTTAAGTTCGTGACCAATTTAAAAATTAATTCATTATTGAAACTATTTTAATTATCAATTTAGAGATCGATTATAATTTTTTGGAACTATTTTAGTTGTCAATTTGGTCACTATATAGTGACTAATTAGTTTTTGTCACTAAAATTGGTCATTATTCAAAGATTTTATTGTAGTGTACAACTACTTTATAAATTAGATACTTCATTGATAAGTATCGTTAAAGTATCCTAAAGTATCGGACACGATACGTGTCAGATACGGATACGTGACCCAAGTTAAAGTATCAGTGCATCATAGTCCGTATATATATATATATATATATATATATATATATATATATATATATATATATATATATATATTCTCATTCGAAGTAGAAGTAAAACCATCTCTGGCCACAATAATTTATTATAAACTAAAACAAATTATTACCATTTTATTAATAAATCAATAATATTTTGGTAAACATTGGTAATATCAGCCTCTTGTATAGTTTTTAAATATAGAAGTAATTGTGAAACATCAAAAGAACAAAATGTGACTCATTGTTGGAAGCATGATCATATTATGTTAATATGATTTTGTGGCCTAGTTTGATAGGTACTAGCACAAAAGCTATAGTAGTGAATATATACCCATAATTTAGTTTGATTCTGTAATGGTGCGAAGCAAATGAGTTATTTGGTTGGCTAACATATTCGAGACAATGTTTGTCTCTAAGTGTTGTGATTTTGTAGTTAAGTTCATTAGGGTTGTGACTTGGTTCGGCTCGTGCTTCAGGCAAGTCGAGTTGACTCGATCTTTTGCTTTGGATGTATTAGTTTGATTTTCAGTTAGATAGAATCAGCGCGATCTTCAATCTGGTCTGATTGAATTTGGTCGACCTTTGACCTAGGTAAAACCAGTTCGACCTTTGTCTTGGGTCGAATTGAATCGACCTTCAGCATGGGTCAAATCGTTTATTCATTTAACCTAACCTAATTAGTTTCGACTTCCAGCATAATTGACCTGACAAGACCTTGGTCTGAGCCAACCTATTAAGACGTTTAATCTTGGTCTCAATTTTGATCTACTCAGCTCGAACTTCGACCTAGATCAGGTCAACTCAATCTTTATATAATCAACCTTCGACACATGTCAAATCGTCTCTTCCTTTAGCCTGACCTGACTAGTCTTGACTTTCAGCACAATTAACCTGACAAGACTTGTGGTCTAAGCCAACCTAGCAAGACCTTCGGTCTTGGTCTACTCGGCTCGATCTTTGGTCCAAGTTAACTTGATTGAGCCTTTGGCATAAGCTAACTCGACTAATCCTTCAGTTTGAGCTGACTCGGCTCGATCTTAATGAGTGGTGTGAGTGCGATGAAACAAAGTAGATTTTGAGATTCTTATATTTTGTAGTGTATTTGAAATTACCGTACTTATTTATTTGAAATACCTTTCATAATTTAAATTAAAATTTCTTTCTAATTACTTTACTCAAACAAATCATTTTAGTATGAAGAAATTTAAATTCTATAAATAAGTGAATTAGCTTTCTAAATTAACTCGTCCAAACATATCACAAATTAAATGGACTAACTAATATATGCAACGTCAAAATGAAAAAAAAACTAGTAAAATAAGATTATTTATGTATATGTTTATGGGTCTTTTGTATCAATTTTTCAAATTATTCAAGATATTCCTATGGTCTTGGCAATGATTTATAATTTGTATTTCTTTGTTTTTTTATGCTTTTATCTCGAATTTTATATTTCTTTATTCTTTAGTTGAAACTTTTTTTTTTTAAATTTTGAAACACTTTATTTTTAAGATTATTTGAATTTAGTTTTTTAAATTAACTCTTACTTAAATCTGCTCTTTAAAATTTCATTACTTTCAATCATTTATGTTCATGTTTCAGAACTTTTAAAATTAATTGTTTCATTTTTATTTTTAATATAATTCCCACATAAAAATATAATGGAGGAAGATGTACTGACTCTAAATCATGATCATATGTCAAATGAAAGCATAAAACACTTTCTATTATAGAGCCGTATTAAGATTAGTTTACATCCAAGAACCTGGGAGATTTGTTGAAAATTAAGGAAAGACGTGTATCTTGTAGAAATCATGGTATGAATTGAAATAAAGTTTAAGGTAGTGGTACAAAATATTTGATGATTTTCTGAAACAGACGCGATTTCAATTACGTAATTATGAGAAATGTGTCTACATTTTGAAAAGAATAAATAAATAAATGAAGAGTGCATTGTTCTTATACTTATATGTAAATTATATTCTTATACCCAGCTAGCTTAAAAATGATATTGTTAGAAAATGAGATTTTCTTAAAGTCATACTTGAAAAATTTGGAAAACTTGGTTGTTAAGAAAACTTAGAGGTTAAGTTTTGTAAAACTTGTTTAGTAAGTTTTGGAGGAAACATAGACTTATATCTCTCTTATAAATTAGAGAGAAATACTTTGTAGAAAATTGAGTCACTACATTCCATTCATATTCTGTAGACTCTTTGGCTCTCCCTTTTCATAGTGCATAAAAGCTCACTTCTCTATTTTTTCTTTGATTCTACAACCTTGTTTGTTGTTATTTTATGTGGTATCAAGAGCTCATTCATTTTTATGGGCTCGTGAGAGAGTCAAATCCAACGAGAAAGCCATGTACACATCGGAAAAAAATATACTCATGAGAAAGGATAGTATCAAGAAGTAGTTCTTTACATCCACTTCTTATTTCTATAGGAGAAAATTATGATTTGTGGGTTGAAAATGAGATATATTTGAGAGCTTAAACATTATGGGAAGCGGTGGAAAATGGAATTAATTCACCCCTTTACTAGAGAACCCAATAGTGACTCAAATACGGATGGAAAAATGGATTAACCTGTCTCGTCTTTGATCTGTCAAAAAATAGGTTAAAAATTACATTTCGTCCTATCTCAATGCAGGTTACCGAGCCAGTCTATCATTTTTTTTAATTATTTTAAAATTTATTTATATATACCTATAAATAAATATTAAAAACATATTTAATCATAGAAATATTTTCTAAGTTTTTAATTGATTAACTAATTGGATAAATTAAAAATATTATTATATTTATATGTTAAATTATTTTATTATAATAATAATTAGAACTTAGTTTATAAGTCTTAATGATATAAATTACAATAGTATGATATATTTATATCTTTACAAAAATATATATATAGAAAGTTTTTTCAAGGAACTTGATTAGTCCTATTTCTCCATAGTCATAATTGTCGATGAAGAAAGTGTAGATGTCAAAGGCAAAGGAGTGGTTGTTATTGAAACTCCTTCATGTACTAAATACATTTTAAATGTTTTATTTGTGTCCGATTTAAGTCAAAGTCTTTGAGTGCGGGACAAATGCTTGAAAAGAAACTTGTTTTGCACTATGAAAATATGTGATGTTACCATATATAATCCTTTGGATGTGAGATAGTGTATGTTAAAATGATAGAGAAAAGTTTTCCTTTAGAATGGAATCAAACTGTTTCTCAAGCTTTTCCAAGTAAAGTAGAAGCCTTAATGAAAAAACACCTTTTGAAGCATGGTATTGATGGCTTTTTCTTGTCTCCATTGAAGCTTGCATGAAGAATGGAGGCTCCATGAATGGTGTTGGATGCGGAAGCATGAAGGAAAGAAGCTTAAGGTGTTTGGTTTGGTGTAGGTGAAAGGATTCTTAAGAGAGGTGAGGCCAACTCCTAAGGAAGAAGACTAGAGTAAACTAGAGAACAGTTTACTCTAAGGTGAGCTCAAAAGAGATTTGTGCACAAATTTGGGCAGCAATTCATTACTCAATTTTAAGCTGAAAAATACATCTCCTAAGCCTTCTATTTATAGGCTAAAATGAGACCAAAGAGTCTCTAAAAAGTGGAGGGAAAAAGGAGTCTAGAAAGTTGAATTTTAGAGCCAAAAAGGAACATGTGGGAGGTGTGACTTGCCACCTAAGCAAGTCACACTTGTCTTGCCATGGGAAGCTAACTCTCATCCTTGGAGAGCAAGTTTGAGAAGCTTCTAGGCTTTTCTAGAGTAGACACACTACTCTTGGCTCAATTCCCCTTTTTGGTCCAAAATTACTTCTAAAGTCCAATTTCCTCAAAGGCCCAATACATGGCCCAAAGAAAACCCTATTCTTCTGGGCCCAAAATACAAAGCCCAAAATAAAATCCTAATCTAGTATTTACAAGCAAAATGTCTTAGGCTAGGTCTTCACATCTTCCTTGGCCCATGTGAAGTTCATCTTGGGCCTTGCATGCGCATTTAAGGCCCATTCCTCTTGTATTCTCCTAGCCATGACTCTTGTTGTAGGTCCCTTAGCTCGAGGCATCTCATCAGATATGAAAGGAAGTCTTCAATAAATCATCTCAAAATCTTGGGTTACGTATGTTATACTTTTGTTTCAAATGTAAAAAGTGACAAGCTGGACCATAAGTCAAAAGTTGGCATCTCTTTGAGGTATTGTAATAACTCCAAAGATTATAGGATACACAATCCATTAACAGAAAAAAAAAAAAATCTTACTTCTAAAAATGTGAAATTTGATGAGTTTTCTAAATGGAGTTGGGAGAACTGCAGGGCAAAAGTCTCAAGCTAAAAACAACTTGGAAACTGAGATTTTCCTAAAGTCATACTTTGCGGAAAATTTGGAAAACTTGGTTGTTGAAAAAACTTAGTTGTTAAGTTTTGTAAAATTTGTTTATTAAATTTTGGGGGAAACTAGGTTTATATCTCTCTATTATAAATAAGAGAGAAATCCTTTGTAGAAACATAATCCACTACACTCATATATTGTGTAGACTCTTTGTCTCTCCCTTCTCGCATAGTGCAGAAAAACTCTCTTTGTTTTTTCTTTGGTTCTACAACTTTTATGTTTGTTGTTGATTTTACAACATATATAACAAAACTTAGAGAAAAATTAAGCTTAAAGTTTGAGATGAAGCATTTTGGTCCCATGAGGTGAATACTTTGAAAAAAGAATGAAGAGTGTATTTTTCTTATACTTATATATAAATGATATTCTTATATCCAGATTGCGTAAAAAAGATATAGTAAAACTTAGGGGAAAATTAAGCTTAAAGTTTGAGATGAAACATTTTGGTCCGATAAGGTGAATACTTGGGATGGACATATATAGAGGGATCTTTCAGTTGAAGTGTTAGCATGGTTATTTGAAGGTTATTGAGAGGTCTAGGATGCATGAATCTAAACTTGTGAGTACTCCTTTGGGACAACACACGAAGCTCTTAATTACCCAAGCTCAATGTTTGTCAAAATCGACCAATAATGTGATATACTTTGTGTTTCCTCATGTAACTAAATATCACTCTAGGATGTCAAATCTCTAAACTTGATTGAAATTGACCAATAAACATATAACAGGAATTAAATATCAAAGTCTTTGATAATGATTTGATCCAAAGACTCAATTGCCTTATATGCTGCAACTTCTTCACCCAGAACGTAATCTTTCAGCATCACTTGTATCTTTAAGCAGCAACGCTTGTGAACGAACCCTTTCTCTCAGAAACTCAAGAAATGTTTTGCGCTCCCTCTCCTCTTTTTCCAACTGAAGCCAACATAAAGCACAATTTTTAAGAAGATAAATCATTGATTCAAGACAAGGAATAAAGCCAGTAGGACTTGAAAAGCATTCTTTTAGCTGTTTCACACGATAATCCCAATATATATCTCTAATATCTTCACCAATTTTTAGCCTCTCATTGCTCCCAAACAATAGTAATTCTCCCATTGGGCAGAACAAATCCCCATATCTTTTACTATTTGCCTCTTTCACTAAGGTTACTACACGGGAAGCCAATTCTTTGATGGCAACATTTGTGGGGGCACATACGAGGACTCTGTAGTTCATCTTCAGTAGAACAAAAAGTAGTGTGGCCAAAGTTTTAGTCTTTCCAGTCCCTGGGGGACCCCATATGAGTTTTACAGCAGAGTTGTGATTGCAATTGAGACCAGACAGACATGCAGAAATTGCCTTATTCTGGGATTCATTAAGCTCTGATAGTATCTCTTGATATGAAAAATCATCCTTAAAGCATCAGCATCTTCCAGAGAGCCACAGATACCACATTCCTCAACCTGTGTTCCACCAGGCATTCACCAGTTACAGCACTAACCTACACACTTTAAAAAAACTCGTTCCTACTTGCATTGTATGCATTCTTTTTTTCCTTAAAAATTATACAAGTTGTACGCTTAGTCTCTCTCACTAGGGGGGGAAATTAAATAAATGCACAACATATTTAAGCCAAATTAAATTTATTTTTCTTACCTTATCTCTGTTGCATAAGATCTGCTCGATTACCTTCAAATTTCTGGGTATACGAAATGCATCCCAAATTCTTCTGTTAAGGCTTACGTTTGTCAAGAATACAAGAAATACAGTTTTATTCATTAATACTTCAAAGTCTATCATTTGAAGCCTTAACATCTAAGGAAACAGATACGCTGCCATCCTTATATTTATTCTCTTTTGTTCTTACAACTGATACAGAACTCCACATCCTTCCAACCCTTTTCAACTCTTTTACATTTTCTGGTTTGTAATCGGCCAAAACTAAAATATCATCCGGCGAAGCTTTGTATGATTCTCCATGATGATGAAACCTGCTTTTCCAGCTCTTAATTTCCAACTTATAGAGTCTCTTTACCACAGAGTTGTTTATTGGACTAATTACTTCCGCATAAGGTGCTTTGTATAAGATCTCCATACTTGAGCATATTTGTGCTCTAGTTTCTTCCAATAAAGGATTGAAAAAAGATCCAAGGTAATGATCAATGGACTCGAATGATAATTCAATCTTCTCTACCTGAAAATCACAGACCAGGATACAATAAATTGTAGATCATGAGTTTACACTCATAATATGTATTAAACTGTGAAACAAACATGGCTATGCAAAAGCATTTTGGAAAAAGTCATATAATAGAAAGAAGATATTGTTACACTACTAACCTTGTTCTTGAATAAATTTTCGTCCAAAATGTCGTCAATGGACCAGGAAAATATTGAATTCGTGAAATCAAAATCATCAGAGTTGTGCTTTGTACATGAAGTCTCACCATCCATCGTTCCTTGTAATCTCAGTTCACTTGGAAGAACAAGATCGCAAAAGTTTAGTTTTCTTCTTACATGAACGCATGCATGCAATTCAATACTATACTAATTTATCAGAAACCTACTGAGAGAGTGAGACTCTTCGAAATTTTAACTTCAATGATCACTTGTCTTGGAATTAGTAAGAAACGAGCATGCCGTAATAATGAAAAGTCTGAGATTAAAAAGCCTCACCCAATCAATGCTTGAATATTAAAATCCTCACTCAATCGATGCTTGATTATTAAAAGCCTTTAGCTTAAAAGTAGAACAGCAAAACAGTCTTTTTGTCTTCCTATTATTATGGGTTAAATATGTTTTTGTCCCTCAAGTTTAAGTGAATTTTGAAATTAATCCCTCATCAAAATTTTATACCAATTTAGTTCTTCATCTTTCAAAATGCGTGAATTTAGTCCTTTTAACCAAACCAAATTTTATTAAGTTTATATGACGTTTCAAGCACATTTCATGATAGTATTTAAGTTAACATTGAAGCAAAAATGTGTCAAACAGTGTAAATAATTTAAATGCTATCATGAAATGCGCTTGAAACGTCAGATAAACTTAACAAAATTTGGCTAAAAGAACTAAACTCACACATTTTGAAATATAAAGGACTAAATTGGTCAAAAGTTTTGATGAAGGACTAATTCCAAATTTCGCTGAAACCTGAGGACCAAAAACATATTTAACCCTATTATTATTCACTTCTTTTGGTTTTACATATTTCAATTATAATGCTTCCTTTTCTTTTTACCTCTTGATTCTTGTCAGCTCATAATATAACCATTTTCTGGGGAAAACTGTTTAACTTCTTTAACTTTTAATTAATGTGATTCTGTCTCCAAAATTTATTATGGAGAGTTTAATGATATATATATATATATATATATATATATATATATATATATATATATATTTTATAAGTTATTTGATGAGTTATATACACTTTGAATTAAATACACAGTCCCTTTAAAGAGCTCTTATTCATTTATGAAGTAGTCCTAGTTGGTCTGTCATGTTCTGGCTTTGACTTTTTCATATAATCGAAAAAGGGGGCTTTTGCATAGCTTAACGTTTCACATTGTGGAAACAAAAAGAAAGTACAGGTTTGAATCTTATTAGGTGTTGCAAGCATGCAAAGGTTAGATAAATTCAAATTCCATCTTCAGTAACACTTTGAAGAATGAAACTTCAATCAATGCCACTGATAAATTTCACATTGTTATTGCTTTAACGAGATCATGAATGGAAAATTTTATATAATATCAAAATTATTTACTAATTCATTACATAACTTAATTTTAACAGACAATATGATTTTTAAAAATACATAGTTTTTCGGTATTAGAACTTTAATAAACAGTGGCATTAAGCTAATATAAAGAAATTTTCTCTCCAACGTACACTGGCATACGACCCTTTGGCATCCATACCCTTAGAAGATGCTTGGTTTGCATCAAATCATGCCTTTTGATACCAGATAAACGAAAGCCCATTGTCATGTTGAATTTGCTGAGACTTGAGAACAAAATGGTGTAAGAAAGACTTGAGAGAGAGGCTTATGAAAATTTAATGCTTCATGATGAGTTCTTCAATGTCACCTCTCTCACTTGAATTAGTTGTAAATCATGCTAACGGAGACCGAGATAAATATTCTTAGATGAGGCAAATGTACAGAAATCATGCTAGTGTAGTGCCTTCATCATCAATTTTCTTGAAGGCCAATTGAGGCAATGCAAAGCCTCAACTTAGTTGTTGTGACAGTCTTGGTCAACATATCAGTCGGATTCTTTGCACTTGGAATCTTCAACAAAAACAAGTCTCCATCATTTATCAAATTTATGATAGAATGATAATTCAATTCAATGGGTTTGCATCTGGAATGGAGAATTGGATTTTTAGCAAGACAAATAGCACTTTGACTGTTACTGAACAACGAAGAGTCATCTTGCTCTTTTCCTATTCTTTTAGAAGATTCTTCAACCATATCATCTCCTTCAACCATATCCTTTAAGTGAGTTCCGAAAGGTGTATTCTTGGTTTTAGCATTTTGCAACATTAAACCTGCTAAGTAATTTTTTTATATATTTTTCCTAAGATAAGTTCAGAATACCTTCAGATCTATCCCTGAAGATTCTCATATCAAGAATTTGGTTGGCTGGACCAAGATCCTTCGTTTCAAAATGTTTTGACAATTGTTTCTTCAACTTGTCAATTTCTACCATATTAACACCAGCAATCAACATGTCGTCAACATACAAGGCAAGAATGATATAGTTGTCAACATATTTCTTCACATAACACCAATACATCCGTGAAATTCTTAGTTTCTCATAAACTCATTAAACTTCTTATACCATTGTCTCGGTGCTTATTTCAATCCGTACAAACTTTTATGAAGTTTGCATACAAGATTATTTTTGTCTTGTACTTCAAAACCTTTTGGTTGTGCCATAAAGATTTCTTCTTTAAGATCCCCATGTAGGAATGCAGTTTTCCCATCTAACTGCTCCAAGTGAAGATTTTCTGCAACTACTATACTCAAAATAACTCTGATGGTAGTCAATCTTGACAACAGGAGAGAAAGTTTCTATGAAGTCAATTCCCTATCTTTATTGGAACCCTTTCACTACGAGTCCAGCCTTATATCTTTTGCTACCATCTGGTTCTTCTTTTAACCGATAGACCCACCTATTTTGCAAAACCTTCTTTCCTTCTAGTAGCTTGGTTAAAGACCATGTTTTATTCTTCTGAAGAGACTTGATCTCATCTTCCATTGCTAGCTCCCACTTAATACATTCATCTCTCTGCATAGCCTTAGCAAAATGCTCTGACTCACCAGTATCAGACAACAACAAGTAATATAATGAAGGAGAATACATTTGTGGTGCTACAATTATTCTGCTAGATCTTCTAATTAGGACTTCAGGAGTTGTTGTCTCTACTATTTGTTCAGGTTCTGACTCAGGCTCCATTTCTGTATTCTGCCTTCTATTGACTACATCACTTTCTGAAATATCTTCTAATGATACCTACTCTGACTGTTTATTTACATTTGCAAATTCTGCAGTCGTGTCTTTATAGAACATGTTTTCATTAAAAGTAACATTTCTACTTCTGATAATTTTCTTGTTTAGGTCATCCCCAAACCTATAGCCATACATGTCAGATCCATAACCAATGAAATAACATCGCTTTGCCTTAGGGTCCAATTTATCTCTACTATTAGAGTCTAACACAATATATGAAGCACAACCAAAAACTTTTAGATGTGATAGGTTTACCTCATTTCCAGACCATACTTCTTCAGATAACTGATAGTCTAAAGGAACTGATGAACCTCTGTTTATGAGATAGGTTTTGTGCTTATTGTGTCTACCCAAAATACCTTGGGTAATTCTGACTAGATTCTCATACATCTTGCTCTCTCATTTAAGGTTCTGTTCATTCTTTCTGCCATACTATTTTGTTATGGAATTCCTAGAACCGTCTTGATCATTCTAATCCCATTCTCTGAACAAAACTCCTTGAATTGACTATTGTCATATTCTCCGCCATTATCAAACTTCAAACATTTAACCTTTAAACATGTTTGAGTTTTAAACTCCTTTTTCCACCTTTTAAACACAAAAAACACATAAGATTTATTTTTAAGAAAATAAACTCATACCTTTCTTGCAAAGTCATCGATGAAGGTTGCATAATACTATGAACCTCCAAGGGAATTCACTAAAGTTGGCCCCCAAAACATCTATATGCACTAGTTCTAGTCTTTCAACTCTAGATGACTTACTTGCTTTGGAGAAGCTAACTTTTTTTTTCTGCTTTCTAAAGATACAATGTTTGCAAAGTCCAACGTCAACATGCTTTAAGTTAGGTATTTTACCTTTTGAGACCATGAGCTTCATTCCTTTCTCACTCATATACCCAAGCCTCTGATGCCACAAAGATGAATTGTTGCCAACTTCTGCAACTAATATCATATCCTCATATGCAATCATGTAAAGAGATCATTGTTTCTTTCCACGAGCAATAACAAGATTACCTTTCATTACCTTCCAATGTCCATCTCCAAAAGTGGTGTAATGTCCCTCAACATCCAACTGTCCTACAGATATTAAGTTTCTCTTTAAGGCAAGAATATGTTTGACATTATTCAAAATCCATACGTCTCATTAGAGGTTCATATATTAATATCACCTCTTCCTATAATATCAAGAGATTTTCCATCTACAAGGTAGATCTTTCCAAACTTTCCTGAAACATAGTTAGATAATAGACCTAAGGAAGGTGTAGTATGAAATGACGCACCTGATTCCATAATCCATGAGTCAATAGAACTATCTAAACTACATAATAGTGCATCTTCAATTTCATTAGTTGTTGCATTTGCTGCTTGATCATCATCTTGCTTCTTGTTGTTGTTGCGCTTCTTTGGAGCCCTTCATTGTTTTGTATAGTGACCCCTTTTCTAACAATTCCATCAAGTGATATCATTCCGGAATTTTGGTTGTGATCTCCCTCTAGACTTTGATATGTCTCAGCCTTGATTACAACCTTTCTAGCTACTTCTTCCTTTAGTTTCAGTACTAAATGTTGAACCAGAATTAGAATTGGAAGATTCCCTTGAACTTTTCCTATGAACATCTTCACTTAAGATCAAGTCGCGAATGTTATCAAGCTTCAACTTGCTATTACTTGCAAAATTACTAACCACAGTAACAGTTGCATTCCAACTTTTTGGGAGAAATGATAATAAAATTAAGGCTTTCAAGTCATCATCAAATGTTATCTACACTGATGTCAACTGCGCAATAATTGAATTAAATTCACTAATATGATTAGTAACTGAGTTACCTTCACCTATTTTTAGGTTGACTAGCCTGCGAATCAAATACACTTTATTGGATGTAGATGGCTTCTCATACATATTTCACAACGCTTGCATCAAATTTGCGGTTATTTTCTCGTTCATGATGTTGAATCCAAGATTCTTGGCTAATGTCAATCGGATCACACTGAGTGTCTGTTGATCTAACAACTTGCATTTTGACTGGTCCATGTCAATTGGCTTCTACCTTGTTAAGGGTAGATACAACTTCTTCTAATACAGGTAGTCCTCTATCTGCATCTTCCAGAACCCGAAGTCATTGTCATCAAACTTCTCAATCCTCAAGTTTCCTTCTTCCAATGTCATTGCTCCTGCTTCTTTTGAAGAAAGCTCCTATTTCCTTTGACAAAAGCTCCTGCTACTCTTGATGAAACTGAGATTCCCAAGAAGAAAAAGAAACCAAATCTTTTTTGATGTGGAAGATTAAACAATGATGCAACCACAGAGCATACTAAGAAAAATGGCTCTTGATACCAATTGTTAGGAACAAGGCAATAAAGGAAAGAATAAAGGAGAGAAAAATAAGTGACATGAAAAATATAACGTGGTTCGACATACAATGTGTATGCCTACGTCCATGACTATAGTAGGAAGTATTTTTATTTTTGGTATGTATCAAGCTTTACAAAGGGTCTCTTATATAGTAAAATAGAGAACCACATCTCACAATCCTAAGCGATGTGGGACTAAACCTAGCACCATAATACTAATAGAGTTTACATTGACAGAGTTCATTAAAGTTTTGTGGGAGTTTATCATGTGCGATTGATTGGATTATGCTTTATAACTTGGAAAATTGTTATTGTAATTTCATTTGTGAATTCTTAATCTCAGAGGGAGGTTAAGAAGCATACCTGAAAAGGTTGATACTCATCCGTGTGACCTAGAAAGGATGATTTCGTTGTAATCATGTGTTTTAATTAGTTGAAACTCCTAAGGAGTGTGCTTAAGAGAGAATTGGACGTAACCCAAGAGTTAGGAGTGAACCAGTGTTAAAATCTTTTTTATACATTGTCTGTTACTATTTTGTATGATATTATGTTACACACAAAAAAGTCTAAGCTCTATTCAATCCCCTTTCATGCCCATCTACACCAACGAGTGGTATGAGAGCCTGCCTTTGGGGGAATTCCTTAACGGGGCAAGGAAGAGTGGTCTTATAGACCAAATCAATGGAAAGGGACGGTCAAACAACCAATTGTCCACCTTTGTTCAAAAGAAAAAAAAATTATGACATGGAAACTCAAAATGTTGACCTATCTTGAAGCAATGAATATGAATCTATTGGATATCATTGAAAAATGCATCTATTCGCTACTACACCATATTTGGATTGACATCCTACTAACTTAAAAATAGAATTTGGATTGACATCTCTATTTATTTTTCTGTATTGTTTTTCTACTATGCTTTCAAAATAAACTCATGATCATTAATTTTGAAGTTTTAAAATATATTTAAAAGATTTTTAATATACTAATATAGTGTAGCTTTAATGCTCAATAAAGAACAACATAAAAAAAATCCAATAAAGAATTTGAACTCATCCTCGTTACAATGACTATTATTGTGATTATATGTGAGTTTCAACATTATTTTAATTAACAAACTTAATTTATTCAATGTTTGATGAATGTTCACATAAGCATATATTGGTTAAAACGATGTGAGAAAAATATATAAAAGTATTTTGACAGTAATAATTTAAACAATACCAGAAATAGTAATATAATTTTTGTGTATTTTTAGCTTTTTATAAGTATTTTTTAGGTTCTAAGACAATTAAAAGAATTTAAAAATAATCTTAAGAAATTAAGATATAGATAACATGTGTTTAAAAATAAGACTACAAATCATCTAACAAAAAGTGTTTCAAGGTAAGATTTTATTTTTATATTTTTAAATAATTAACGTTATGTTTTAAAATATAATTATTTTAATCTTTTGAAATGATTAAAGTTTTGTTTTAAAATATAATTAAATTAAAATGAGACTTCTATTATTTAAAATGGTTCATATTTTAATATAAATATATATTATAAATCATATTTTAAGAATGAAAAGTGTTTTAATAAATTAGTCTAAATTTCATTTGAAAATTAATATTTAATCAATATTTGACAGATTTTTATTTTATACGATAAAAGAATAATAATAACTATAACTATAGTTTTAAAAAAAGTTTTTAAATAGGGATATTGTAAAAAATTTACACTTACATTATCAAAATAATGTTTCTTTTAAAAGCGGATTGAAATATTGATCAATCCTATCTTATTAGATATTCTGTAAGGCCCAATACTTTTTAACAGTATGCAAGTTTGAATTTATTTGGCAAAAACTTCGTGTATCTAGCGTCTAAACAGGGAGAACAGTAAGGAATTTGCTTTAGCACTCCATGTTTTCTTTTCTTATTATTGTAATTGTCAAATCACTATTTCCAATTGTAAGAAACATTTAACATGCTCTAGTCAAAAAGTTAAAGTTTATGTGGCTTATTTATGGAATGAGAAGTTATGTCTTTTAAATTTTTTAGAAAGTTATGTTTTTTCAGTGTTTTTTGTTTGTTATATAAATGAATGTATGATTGTTAATAGACATGAAATGCAAGCAAAATGTTTTTATACCCCAGATAAAACTTCCTTAGCAATGATCCATAAATTTATTTAGTTGGATATTAGAGTCATTATTTTTGAATAAACATAATAAATGCACACATCCAAAATAATTAAATAATTAAAACATCACACTAATGACATACATTGGATTTAAACTCAAGTCCTCTCAACATAACCAAGTATTCTCCACCACTTAAGTTACTATTGTTCCTTGTCATAACTATCATCATTAATTAGTTCAGAAATCCCTTTACTTGCATTTATAAATATTTATTTATTTATTGAATATTTCCAAGTCTTACACAGAGAGGATGCTGGGTAGGGACAAGCTCGAGTAGTAATCTAGGGATTTATTATGCCTAGAGTTGAGAGATCACCTTGGGTTTAAATTCCCAAGGTTCTAGTTAATAGGGATGCATCTAGATTTACCTAAGAAAGTACTTCCATAGGAATAATCTTGAGAAATTTTAGATAAAAGAAGGGAGATTATAATCTGAATTAGGGGAAAGACAAAAGCAATCAACCTTGTTCTCTAATTTACCATTGAAATTTTATACTTTCTAAGTGAAATAAAAAATTAAATATGTAATAGTTGTGATCTAATTATTGATGACCTTTTGCAAGTCTATGTAAAAATGACTTTTACTACCTCAATATAATAGTGCACTTGCTGTAAAACAGAATTGCTAATGATAAAATATCAATATTATACTATAATACTTAATATAATGAATGATGAGATTATATTGTGACAATAAATCCACAATCAAAATAGTTTACAACCTTATAAAACATGATAGAATTATACAAATTGAAGTGGTCAGATACTTTGTCAAAGAAATGCTTAGTAACTTGATATGTACCTGTATGTCATCTACTCAAGGACACTTGCACACATACTCACCAAGAGATAAGTATTTTAGAAAGTTTCAAATTTTATTCCAATTGATTTTAATTTTGTATATTGGTTGTAGTATATTTATTTTATCACTACTGTTGCCAAATATTAATAAAGGTTGGGTTGATATATACGAGGTAATAAGGTGCAATCTTTCAAAGATAACGACCAATCTTGATAATGACCTTTAATGATATCTTTGTGCATGAGCTACACATGTAACACAACTGGTTTGACTTGAAACAGTTTGAGCCACAGTGGTCCTTTGCGTTCTTCGATCACTTCAAAACCGTCTCATTTTCTTAGGGTCGTTATGTTCTTCACACACAAAATTTCATCCTTTATAAAATAAATAAAAATATATTTAATTTAATATGAATCAATTTTTAATATATGTTGTATATAATTTAAAAGTTTTTAAAAAAATTAAATTTTTAATATATAAAATTTTAAAAATTTAAAAAAAGTTTGGAGTGTTGGGTTGATGAAAATAACACGTTTTGAAAAGTCTCACATCGCCTAGGATAACCAAGGGGTTGGATTTTACTGACTATATAATGAGCTCTAAGTCCATGATGTTGTCAGCCATAAGTCCTTAAGATTGTTGTAAATAAATGACAAATCATGAACAAAAAGAGTACTTCTTGAGGCGTGTAAATTCATTACCCTTAATGACTTATCCGCGGTGTGTTGCGCAAGCCCCCTAGAATACAACATGAACTTCTAGAATCTTCCAAGGATCTCAGAACTAGCAAGCAAGTACTCTTGAAAGAGTATTTAACCCAGATAATAGAAGAAAGAAATATGAGAGATAGAAGAGAGCTTGAAGAATGAAGGATAAGATTGAGAGATGGTGTGTTTTGGAGAGCACCAAAACCACCTATTTATAGGTGTAAATGAAGGAAAGGATGGGCTAAAAACATAAAGTTTCACCAACGTTCAAATCCAATATTGCAATGTGCTTTGGGATATTCATGAACCAGAATAATTGAATTAAACATGGAATCAAAACGGAAGCATGATATTGCACCAAAACAAAACTGCAGCAACAAAGAATTTATAGGTGGTAGCAACGTTCACATCTTTTGAAATGTTTATAACGCTTGCTTCACAACAATCCCCCACAAATTGCTAAAGATAAGAAAGGAAAGGCTGAAGGAAGAAAACCTGGGTCTTATAAAATGTAATGCATCGGAGCTGGTATAACAAGCTATATGAACCAGTCCTAGATAGATAAACTTAACACACAGTGTATTTGGTATAACAAGCTATATGAACCAAAAGACACTTGATGTATGTTAGTGGTTTATCGATCACAATACACCCCCACAATCCTTATTATTAACGCTGTGTTACGCTTACTAGGCCATGCGCGTGCCCGGTATTCATGAGTGCTCTAGAGATAATGCCAAGATCTCATACAAGCGGCCTCACTTGACACTTATATAGGTGATTACATCAAGTGTATGCTACAAATCATACACCACCCGTAAAGGATTTGAAAATCACTAAAACTTTGTTTAAACTAAAATTCTTACACCACATAAAATTTTAATTTACAAAGTTTAATCTCTCAATAATGCAGCCTTTAGCATTTTCATGCACACCATAGGAATGAACATAATTGATTTAAAATCAATTTAGTGCTATCAGAACTAACATGTGACTTGTTTTTACCCAAATGAACCTTATTCATGGGATCTCTAATCACAAAGGTTGGGTTACCATCACTTGTTTGTTTGCAAGTGGCTTAAGTCTTATTCCCCTTGATGTTTCCAAAGTCATATTTTCTTCCCAGGGGTTTTGTTAGGGGATCTACTAGATTCCGTTCTGACTTCACATAATCAATGGAAATAGTTCCACTCTTTAGCAGCTGCTTAACTAGATTATGTCTCAATTGTATATGTCTATTCTTTCCATTGTAATTTTTGTTTTTAGCTATAACTATGATTTGAAATCACAATGTATTGATACAGATGGGGTTTGTTTCATTCCTAGAGGAATGTTTACTAAGAAGTTTTTCAACCACTCAGCCTCACTACCAGCCATTTTGAGAGCAAAAAACTCAGATTCCATTGTTGATCTTGCTATAATTGTTTGCCTTGCTGATCTCCATGTAATCGCACCACCTCCAAGTGTGAATACATAACCACTAGTGGACTTTGTCTCATCTGAATCAGAGATACAGTTAGCATCATTGTGCCCTTCTAGTACAACGGGAAGTCCACTATATTCAATGGCATAATCTATTGAACCTCTTAAGTATCTCACAAGCCTTCCAAGTGCATCCCAATGCTCTTGATTAGGACATTGAGTGTATATACTCAGTCTACTTACTACATAAGCAATATCAAGTCTTGAAAAGCTCATTAAGTGTAGTAAGCTCCCAATTATCTGGGCATACTAAGGTTGAGAAATAGATTCCCCTCTATTTTTCATTAATTTAGAGTTAGCATCATATGGGGTACTCACAGGTTTAAAGTCATAATATCCAAACTTCCTAAGAAGTTTCTCAATGTATTGTTCCTGGGATAGTAATATACTATCTCCCTTCCTTATGATTCTAACTCCTAAAATCACATTGGCTTCACCCATGTCTTACATTTCAAACTTAGATCCTAGAAACAATTTAGTTCTAGAGACTATATCAATGCATGTGCCAAAAATTAACATGTCATCCACATACAAACATATAATGACACATTCACCATTTTCAGATTTAGAGTACACACATTTATCAACATCATTAGGTGAAAGACCATTACAAAGTAACACATTATCTAGTTTTCATGCCACTGTTTTGGTGCTTGTTTTAACCTATACAAAGATTTTAAAAGTTTTCACACCTTATTTTATTGACCAGGGACACACCCTTCAGGTTGAGTCATATAAATTTCCTCCTTTAATTCACCATTCAGAAAAGCAGTCTTAACATCCATCTGATATATCACTCGAATAGAGGAAATCCTAGTCACAGGGGCAAAGGTATCAAAGTAATTTATGTTAGGTTTCTAAGTAAAACCTTTCGCTACTAATCTTGCATTATATTTATCTATGGATCCATCAGGGTGATACTTTTTCTTAAAGATCCACTTACAACCAATGGGTTTTGCTCCTTTGGGCAAATCTACTAAGGTCCAAGTATTATTTTTCTCAATTGATTCAATTT
>Ga0209589_1000616_pt1 | contig 51664 bp, 23 predicted proteins | sample CowpeawhiteBW_FD_187525 | JGI IMG/M metagenome (GOLD analysis project Ga0209589, IMG submission 187525) | Root nodule microbial communities of legume samples collected from California USA - Cow pea white BW (SPAdes) (version 2) | ecosystem: Host-associated > Plants > Roots > Nodule | place: USA...
ATATATATATATATATATATATATATATATATATATATATATATATATATATATATATATATATATATATATAATTGGTATTATTAGATAAATTTAGTTGATCGTAAAATTGTGCAAAAGAATATACAACTTATATTTTTCATTATCACTGACAAAAATAATTAAAATATAACCTATATATTTGTAAAGAAAGGATTCATTCTGATATCCACCTTTTTCTTCCTGTTTTACCTTTTAATAAGTAACTATTTTTTAAATTAAAACAATTAACTTGCTAATTTTATCTATTAAATTATCATTTTTTAAATTTAATTGTTTATTTTTTTATTTAACTATTGTTTTTTAAATTTAACTATTTTTTTAAACTAAAATACCTGTTTATAATAAAAAAATTACCTACAAAATGAACAAAATTTGTTTTTTATCATAAAAATTATTTTATTTACTATTATAACTATAATTTTATTATAATAAAATAGTAAACTCATATACGCATAAAATTCATGTTTCTACTAATAAAAGAATGATTAAAATATAATTAAAACTAGCATACATATATGAAAATTTGATGAAGCAATAATAAAAACTTACACCAATAGCCAAGTTGAGAGAAGCCAAGGAAGTTGTACTAGCAATTCTAATTCTGTAGGTCTTGTTTGGATGAACATAAAAAATCTGAGGTGCACATTTTTCATTGCCTCTGAACTTGCACTGTGGCAAGGACGTGTTCATAACATTAGCTGCCATAGAACAATTGTATTGTCCTCTTCCATTCATAAGCAGAGACTGAAAAGGTTAAATGTTTCAAAGCTCACAAAAATTATTTCAATAGTAATGCCTTTTATAGGCTGAAACTTGTAATAAATTAATGATGTAACGTGGGTTGAATTTTTTTTTTCTTCTTCTGCTTATAGAGTTAACCACACCTTGAAACTCTATGGAACTAATTATTAAAAAGTACAAGATATTTTTAACTCTTGGACCACTTCATCAAAATGAAGGTATTTGAATAAGCACGGCACTATTAGTTTCTCCTTAGTGTATCTCTCACAATTAATTTTTGGTAATCACAATTACAAACTCCAGATAATATTTACATGTAACATCAATTAGTTGAAAGTTTCACATCGTCTAAAGATAAGACAATCTCATAATATATATGTACTAGTGCACTTTCATGTTTAGACGGTGCCTTATATGTCTCAGTTCTTGCACAAACGAGGTATATAAAGACGCGGTGACATTTTTGTGATTTAAAACAACTTTTATGCCTCAATTCACCAAACAACCGAAGTCTATGAATGCTCATGCCTCGGTTATATCTCGACCGAGGCAGTAATGCTGCCAAAAATTTCAACTTTTCCGCTTTTTTAAAATTTTAAAATAATGAGACAGATTTATGTCTCAGGTTCCACTAAACCGAGGCATAAAAGTATTTAGAGGCTGTTTCACCCGAAACCTATAATTGACAGAATTTTTTCACGTGCCTTTTTTTTGTTATTATGTGTGAGAATATGTCTCGGTTATGCTAGTTCTGTGGAGGTTGAATTAGGTTTAAAGTTCATTTTATAATACATTTTTCTTATAAAAGACAAAAACGACACATATATATATATATATATATATATATATATATATATATATATATATATATTGTTTTGATTTAGGTTTGGTTTGATTTACCTGAGGTTCATTGACCCATCTGAAAGGAATGGAGGAGAGACCAAGCTCTTGTTCTCGTGTGGTTTTGTGCCACCAGTCACTCAACAGAAGGTTGAATTCACCATCATAACCAAATGCTTCTTTCTTTCCCTTTGCTAAATCCACTATCAGAAAACCATACAACCCTGCTGTTCTTTGCAAACCATAATGTCCATGGTAGAAGTATGTACCTGCCTGCACCATATTTTCACCTAATTCTCATACTTTCTTCATTCAAACATCATATGCAAAACACATCAAACATAGATGTTCTACAAAAAATGTAATACCCTGTCAACTGTGAATCTGTAATGAAAAGTTTGTCCTGGAGCAATAGCACACTGAGAAATGGAAGCAGTTCCATCTGCCCATGGCGTTCCATACTGCAACACAAAACATCAAAATAAAAAATTTGAAAACAAACTTTTTCACAACAATTTATGACTGCAGAAAATAGTATATATAATAAGAACCTGTCTTATTCCATGCCAGTGAAGAACTGTTCCTTCTGTGAAGAGCTTGTTAGTGAGAATAATATGAAGGGTGTCTCCTCTTCTGCTGTTATGGTTGGGCCCGGAAAGTGGCCATTGATTCCGATCACAACTTGCTCCACGCAATCTGGTTCACCATACATGTACTGCACATCAAACTTGTACTTCCTTACAGTTCCTACTGATACTTCCAACAAACACAACCAGACACACCACAACGTTACTCCTCTTAAGCTCATTATGTTGTTGCTTTTGCTCATACACAAGGAAAATTTTCAAACATCTATTACAAGTTAGTTATTCAACAACTATATATATATATATATATATATATATATATATATATATATATATATATATATATATATATATATATATATATATAACTTGTGTGTTAGGGCATAGCATGTAGGTTTTGATATAGAAAGAGGCTATAGATGTATGTTATAATAGATTTTGTCAAAGTTAATAAAGTAGAAAATATTTATGAATACCTAAAATACTGATCTAACACATAATTTGAGTTATAAGGTTGAAGGATATATATGATGTGATAAAACCAATAATTAAATAAATATTTCGTAGATATAGATGAAAATGTACGTAAGCGTGTTATTATTCCATTAAGTTATTGTGATAGTGAGCAAAGTTAAAAGTAACTATTTATTATTTTACTTTTTATGTTGAAAAAAAAATGTGATTATCAATTAGTGTAAAACAAACACACTCTTAATCAATTGCATGTGCGTCGCAATTTTTATTTATTCTACTTTTTGTGGTAGAATTTTTTTTCTTGGTCTAAAATATATCTTAGAGAAATGTTAGTATAATATTAATAGTTTTTTTTAACAAAAACGTGTGACGAGTTGAATAGTATGATACTAGACTAATATAAAGACAACAAGTATAAGTGATCTTTCACTCAATCTTTTTACACCAGCACTATTTTTAAATTTCACCGACCTAACCTAATAATTAACAAAAGATTTGCTTTAATTTAAAAATAGAAGTAAAAGATGAAACTAAAGATATACATAAATAAAAAACTAGAATTTCTAAAATTAGGGGTGATAAAATGAGTTAAACTCGATAGGCCAGTGGGTAAGTCTATGTTAAAAGAAATGAATCAAGTTAAAAATTTCAACCTATCAATCTATTTTGGTCCGATCTGTCCAATTCGTCAATTTGATATCGGTTCGTTGGCCCCTTTTTTTTAATAAAAAATTATTAAAAAGATTAATTGTTTATATTATATTTTTTTTAAGGTATAAATATGCAATAATATTCTAATTTAAATCATTAATACTTATAAATTATTTTAATTTATTTAATTAAAAAAATTAAATAATCAATTAAAAGTTTAAAAAATATTTTATATGATTAAATATGCTTTTAATATTTATTTATATGTATATATAAACAAATTTTAAAAATAAAAAAAATTAAAATTTGAAAAAAATAAAAAAATGTTAAAAAATAAATAAATAAAAGTGATGGACTAGTCGGGCTGTTAGCCCAGCCTAGTAGGGACGGGTTATTATTATTGGTCTCTTTATGTTTGATGGGCCGGACGGACCGTTTTGTCACATTTACCTCAAATATATTTTCTATTGGATTCTTAATGATATTACAAAAAAAATGATGTTTGTGGTTAAAATTGTAAATTTTAGCGGTTAAAAATCATTACAATTAAAATTTTTGACCATTAATAAAATCGTCACAATTACAAAACTCAAGAATAATTTGTCACAAAAATATTTTAACCATTGATATTATTGTTAACAAAGAAAAAAAATACTAACAATTAAAAACCGCTACAGAATATACTTTTATTTTCTAATATTTTTATTATATTTTGATAGTTACAAATTGTTAATATTTTTATTATATTTTGATAGTTACAAATTGTCACAAAATGTTTTTTTTATTGTCTTTTAACATTTATTGAAGATTTAAAATCGTCAAAATTTAGTTTAACATTGAATTTTTTTAAATTGCATATTAATTATTATTCATATTTTTAGAACCAATATTTTAATTATTTGTTTTAGTTAAATTTATTTAAGAAGAGATGAAAAGCTATACATGTTGATTATAAATATATACAACTTGACATATCTTGAACTCACTCTTTATAATGTGCTTGCTTAGCTCTTAGAATACGGATTCATAATTTACGTATAAACTAAAATTATTTTCATTGAAACAAACAAAATACTCACAAGTGTGATTCAAGGGTCTTAAATCTTTATATTCTTTATATTGACTTCCTGTAAATTTATTGAAACCTCTTACATATTATGCCATTCTAACCATTTTTCATAGCCATTTTTATATGTTCCTTGTAAGGCCACATCCCATAGCATCTCTAGGTATACCCTTCACATGTTCAACACCCTCTGCAAAAACCACTCCCATTCCCATCTCAAAGTGACCTTCAATGTGACAATGGAAGGCCCAAACTCCAGGGTTATCTGCCCTAAACCTCAAAGCACTCCAACCATATGGGAATACCACTACAGTGTTCCTTAATGGAGGGTTCCTCAAGTTCAATTTCCTCTCATCACCCTCTTCAAACTTCCCTTCTCCATACCCCAAAACCCAAAACTCATGTCCATGCAGATGCCAGGGGTGTAAACTCATCTCACTCATATTTCTCTCATTCAATGAAACGCCATTTTGGAGTACCACATCGACCACGTCGTCCAACTCGAAGGTGTAAACCCCATTACCACTCTTTGCATTAGGGTTTGAGGGACGTGCGAAGATGTCATAATCTGCTGAGAAGTTATCAGGAGGTGGATTCTGGTCAAATGCGCCATTGATTTTGTACTTGATGGCAGCTAAGTAAGGAGTTAAGGGCAACACTAAGGAGATGTTGTTGATGGCATATTTTTGATGTCCATCGACTAGGTTTTCTGTGATGAGAAAATGGAGTCTTCTGTTGTAGTAGTGTGGAGGTTGTGGGGTGGTTCCTTTGAGGGCAAGAATTTTGTGAGTGAATGCTTTGGTGAGATTGTAGCCACCGAATTGAGGTTTCAAAGGGGGTGGAGAAGTAGGTAAAAGTGTGTTATTAGGGTTTTTGTTTTTTCTGTAGTTTAGAATGGCTAATGCTTGAGGTGTGGTTTCTCCTCCTGTTACACTAACTGATATCCAATAGTTTGTGTTTGGAGATTGGTTTGTGGTGATGAGAACTGAGTAAGTCTCCCCAGAATGTATGTGTATGTTGTCTGTTGTAAATGGTTGCACGTAGTTTCCATCGGCTTCCACCACCACCATTTTGTGCTCCTATAACCAAAGACAAAAGGGAGAATAGAAATTAACAATGAAACCATTTGTTTCATAATTAATATATATATATATATATATATATATATATATATATATATATATATATATATATATATATATAACCTATATCATGGTTTTTTTTATATTTATTTTAGGGTCCATTTGAAGTAAAAATATAAAAAATGAGTCCATTGATATTTTTCTTTTGCAAAATAGGGTCAAGTCGTCACGATACAAGACCACATTACAAATGAGGTCGTCCAGGTTTTTTTTTTTTAAATGCAAAGTCATGAGCTTTTTTCTTAAACATTAAATTATTTTTTTCAACATTAAAAAATCATACGCAGTGTCGGTCATTAGTCCAAGCAAGCCTATGTCAGTCTGGGTCGACTCATGTCGGTGGTTGGCCTGGACTAATCCGTGTCGGTCTCATCCTGGATCGACTGTTAACCTGGGCCAACCTAAACCAATACGTCTAAGACCAAATTGTGTCTGCCGTTGGCACAGGCTGACCAGTGTCGGCCATCAGCCTGGGGCGGTCGTCGGTCTAAGTTGTCTCATCTTAAGCGTGGGGGTGGGTTGGTCTATCTCGGTCGTCGGCCCAACCCGAGTCATGTCAGATATCAGCCTGAGCTAGCTAGTGTAAGTTGTCGACATGTGCATAGGTTGTGTTAGCCGTTAACCTGGGCCTACCCATGTTGGTCATCGGCTAGGGCCATCTCGGTCGTCGGTCTGGTCCTGCCTGTGTCGAGTTGTCCCATTTCTACTATCGACCCCGGACGACTCGACTAGTGTAAGACGTTGGGCTGAGCCGACACATTTCGTCTGTGGGCCTGACCTTGCCTATGTCGATCAGCACTAGCCCGTGTTGGCAGTCGGCCAAGGAGGCCTGTGTCAGTCGCTAGCCCATGGCTGTCGTTGACCCTGGTCGACCCATGTTTGCCATCTTCCTAACCTGTTTGGACCAATCCAAGACAATTCTGCTTGATCTTTGACTCAAACTCAAAATATTGGTTTTAGGAAGGCAAAGACCACATTTGCTCTAGGCCTAACCCACTTAAGAGATAACTTTAAAGGCTGGTTTTTTTTTTTCCTCTCATTTGGAGGGCCTCTAAAAGAGGACTTGTTGAAAGGTGAGTTAGGATTTGACCCATGGATTATCGGTCAAATTGACACCTTTATTTATATATAAAAATTTTGATAAAAAAATAATAAAAACTTACCCCAATGGCTAAGTTGAGAGATGTTGAGGAAGTTGCACTAGCAATTCTAAGTCTGTAGGTCTTGTTTGGATGAACATAAAAAATCTGAGGTGCGCATTTTTCATTGCCTCTGAACTTGCATTGTGGCAAGGACGTGTTCATAACATTAGCTGCCATAGAACAATTGTATTGTCCTCTTCCATTCATAAGCAGAGACTGAAAAGGTTAAATGTTTGAAAGCTCACAAAAATTATTTCAATAGTAATGCCTTTTATAAGCTGAAACTCGTAAATTAATGATGTAACTTGGGTTGATTTTTTTTTTCTTCTGCTTATAGAGTTAACCACACCTTGAAACTCTATATATAGACTCAATTAAATATTAAAAAGTACACGGGGAGAAATTGTGGATATTTTCGTTGGACCACTTCATTAAAATTAAGGCATTTGAATAAGCACGACACTGTTAGTTTCTCCTATGTGTATCTCTCACAATTAACTTTTGCTAATCATGATTAAAAACTCTAGATAATATTTCAAGTAACAATCAAATAGATACAATCGTTTTAAATTTATATTTACATTTTTCTCATAAATAATTATATGCATGCATGGTTTGATTTACCTGAGGTTGATGTGTGTTTTTTTGCCACCAATCACTGAGCAGAAGGTTGAACTCACCATCATAATCAAATGCTTCTTTCTTTTCCCTTGATCTCACTATCAGAGCACCATTCACCCCTTCTAATTTCTGAAAACCATCGTGTCCATGATAGAAATATGCACCTGCCTGCACCATATTAGTTGGCGTAGGACTTCCAACACATTTAATAAAAGAAAAGTGTTAAAATATTTTGTATACAGATATACCCTCTCAGCGGTGAATCTATAATGAAAAGTTTGTCCTGGGGCAATAGCACACTGAGAAATAGAAGCAGTTCCATCTGCCCATGGCGTTCCATACTGCAACACAAAACACCCAAAAAAGTGCTTTTACATTCTCTATATACGCATGGAGAGTGAGTGACTGAGTCAAGGGAAAATGAAAAAGTAATATATAATAAACTTAATTTAAATGTTTTTTTTCTTTAACTTATTAGAATTATTATCTTTTAAAAATAATTTACCAATTTAATCTCAAAACTTTAAAAATGTATGAATTTAGTATTTTCAATCAAACTTTGTTAAATTTATTCAACGTTTCAATTGTATTTCTCAATTAACATTGGAACATAAATATTTCAAACGGTGTAAACAAGTCAAGTGCTATCATGAAATACATTTGAAACGTCAACTAAATTTAACAAAATTTAGTTAAAAGAACTAAATTCACGATTCTCTAATATTCGAAGACTAAATTTGGTCAAAATTTCAAAAACAGACTAGTTTCAATTTTTATTCAAAATTAAGGAACCAAAAATATATTCGATCCTGATAAACTATCTGGATCTATAATAAGGTTGGTTTAATGGTAAAAATTGGAAAGAGGGTATGAAAGATTGTGGATTCATCTTCTCTGTGAATAAGAAGAAGAAAGAACCTGTCTAATTCCATGCCAGTGAAGAACTATTCCTTGTGTGGAGAGCTTGTTGGTAAGAATAATATGAAGGGTGTCTCCTTCTTCTGCTGTTATGGTTGGGCCAGGAAAGTGTCCATTGATTCCGATCACAACTTGCTTCACGCAATATGGCTCACCATTTATGTACTCCACGTCAAATTTGTACTTCCTTACACCTGCTAATGATACTTCCAACAAAAACAACCAAACACACCACAACGTTACACCTTTTAAGTTCATTATTATGTTGTTGCTTTTGCTCATACACACCACAAGCTATTTTCTCAAATATCTATTACAAGTTATTTATACACATATAACTTGTGCAGTACGGCATAGCATGTAGGTTTAATGTATGGAAAAAAGAGGTTACAAATGTACTACAAACTATTCTCTTCAAAATAAAGTTGAAATAAAATCATTTATGCAAAAATTTTAAATTTCGAAAATATATGATGAGATAAGAAAATAAAGTTAGGAAAAAAAATAAAAACAAATATGGAATAGATGTAAATAAATTAAAGATGTCAGCGTACTGTAATAAGAGTAAAAGTAATTATTTATTATTTTACTTTTATTATGAAAAATATGTGATTATTTCTTACTATAAAACAAGGACACTCATGGAACACGTGCGTTGCAATGTTCTCTATTCAACTTTTTTTACTGTATAACAAGGACACCCATGGAACACGTGCGTTGCAATGTTATTTATTCAACTTTTCTTACTGTAAAACAAGAACACTCATGGAACACGTGCGTTGTAATGTTATTTATTCAACTTTTTTTTGTAGAAATTTTTACTTTTCTTGGTCTAAAATATATATTAGAGAATTGTTAGTTTAATATTAATAGTTCTTTAACAAAAGGGAACGTGTTGTAACGGGTAGAATAGTATGATAATAGACAAATATAAAGAGAACAAATATATAATTTATCTATCAGTATTTTTTTTTACAAAAACAATTTTTAAATTTGACCATAGGTGACAATGTGACCTAACATAATCTCATTAATTAACAAAAAATTGCTCTAATTTAAAAAAAAAAAAAAAAAAAAAAAAAAAAAAAAAATATAAAAATAAAAAAAAAAAAAAGTAAGAGATGAAACTAAAAATATACATAAATAAATAACTAGGATTCCCCTAAAATATATATTTTCTTCTATCTAATCCCTAATGATTATATTTTTCAATAACGAAATTAAATCGAACCATAATTAATAGTTAGCCTACTTGTTTACTAGCGTCTGGGATTTCGTTTTCCAGCAATTGAATGTTAATTTTACGTGTATATAATTACGAAAATTTTGAATTCTTAAAACAATTTATATTCATTCTTAATTATTTTATAATGATACTAATTAGAAAAAAAAAATCATTTAGCGCGGGAATAGTACATACTTCTAAATTTACAATAATAATTCAATATCAGCTACATACTCTTTAAATGTTGAATTTTAATTCTAAAATGTGTTTATGTTTGTTTATATTGTCCTTGAAAGAAGAAATACTCGTTAAAGATAAATAACTTATTCTTATAAGAAATATAATTTAAAAACAAAGTTTTATTTAGGCAAGCAGGAATAGCTTTTACACATTTTACATGAGTTTATTCGCACATTCATCTCTTCAAATCTCAACTCAATCTAAAATATCACCATGTTTTTTATTTTTTTACTGTCCCAATGTATGAGTGCTTTATTGATTTTGTTATTGAATATTGTCATAAATTTAGTATATTTATTTATCGTGAGTTCTTTATTAGTTTTAAATTATTTCTTTAAAAATTGAAAATTATTGTTTTATTTTAATTTTATTACATAAATAGAAAAATTACTGAAACTAATAGTATGGTTAAATAGTAATTTACATTCAAACATAATTATAATTTTTATAATTTTTTGAAGTTTTTAATTTGTTGGTAAGTTCCTTAATTCTTAAAGAGAACAATATATTTCTAAAAATATTTTCGATTTTTTTATTAATTACTTTTAATCTAATATGACATTATTAAATTCTCAATAAATAAGGACATTGTATTATTTCACGTTAATTTGTCCAGGCCCACCAACAAGTTTTAAGTGATTAACGCATGTGTTGGGCAATGACTATGACAGATATAACGAAACAAAGTATGTTGGATAAATCATTTATTTTTTTATCACGGATTTTTTTTTTTTTTCTCTTTTTGAAATCTTACAAAACCAAATAAGAAAACAACTCAAACACCTTATTATTCATCTAAAGAAGAAGATTCATATATATGTTTCACAAGGGACTATAGCACACTTCGAAATTGAAGCAGTTCCATCTACGGAATATATTTTTGACTTCTTTTGAAAAATTTAATTCAATTTTTTTTAGCTTATTAGTGTGTGTTTGAATGCTAATATAAAAATGCTAAATTATTCTTTTGATTTTTGTATTTGCGAAGAAATATCAAATTAATTTTCTAATTTTTTTATCAATTTAGTTTTTATTTTCTTAAGAATTATTCAATTTAGTCATTGATCAATTTTCATGAATGGTGTTAAAGTCAGTGTTACATATTAATTTGTATTTCTTTTTTACACATATCACTTCACAAGGGTGCCACATATACATAGTCTTAATTTTGTCTCAATATTTGTTCTAAGTTTCATTTTAGTTTTAATTTTTGTAAAAAAATAAAGTAATATTATTCCTCTTTAAATCGATACTCAAATTATATTTGTATAAATCTTAGATTGATATTTTTATTAAAATTAACATTTTTATTGAATTTTCTAAAATTATTTTTAAATTACCTTTAAAATCTATATGAAATGCATATTTGAAATCATGTTAATTAGAGTTTGAACGTAATTATTAGATCCGAAATAATAAGTTAAATGGTATAATTTTCAAGATTTAAATATTAACTCCATATCAATTTATCATATAAATTGTTCTGAATATTTTGTATAAATTTTAAAATTTGTTTTCAAAAAATTCAGAAATATTTAATAAAAATGTTAATTTTAAAATTTAGTCATGTAAAAACCTGTTTAATTTCATGGCGTGAATAATTGTTCCCTCTGTGAAAAGCTTATTGGTGACAGCAATATGAAGGATATGAGCAGCATGAGCTCTGATAGTGGGGCCTGGAAAATGGCCATTGATTCCCATCACAATGTACTCAATGAAATCTGGTTTCTGAATCATCTACTCAACATCAAACTTGTAATGCCTTTGAAGATCATAATTGCAACAAATGAACTGAGAAATCTGAGAATGGAAAAGGGTTTTCATCATGCATTAATTCTGTACATAGCAAGAAATAGCACTTAAAACAGATATTACGTCTTTGGATGAGTGTTTACAAAAGTGGTGTGATAATTATGAATGCGTGTTTAAACTCGATTGTTTTCAAAATTAATTGGCTCAGCAATCGGAATGAAAAAGAGAAAGAAGGAAAAAAAGGATAAAGAAAATGTCAGAAGTGGGATTTGAACCCACGCCCTCTTTCGAAGACCAGAACTTGAGTCTGGCGCCTTAGACCACTCGGCCATCCTGACTTTTTGTTAATATTATCACACATATTTTTATATAGATAAATTAATAATATTCTAAGAATATTAGTGAACCTAAGAAAATGTCATAATTAACATTCTCTATGTAATTATAGATAGATGACTTGTAGAATTGTATAATAAAAATGTTGGAATCAGAACATTCTAAAATTGTTTGCATGTAATTGTGCTGCGAAACTAGTTCTATAGAAAGCTTTCATAAATTTGCTTGTTCTTTTTTTTTTTTGCGCGACGCGACAATTCTAAATGCTGCAATAGCTAACATGGTTTTATGAGAGACCCGATCGTTCACTTAGCAAAAATGGAAAATGAGTAGAGCAGGGAATAAAAGAGGAGGCCGGCATATTTCAATTTATTATCCAATTTGTTAACTCGTGCATGAAGCAATTGGAAGAACTCAAACAAATAGCATAACATAAACAAACAAGTCATTATGACAACTGAGTTGTTGCATTGCAATTCATAGAGCTTGCCGTGATTTCTTTATCGATGTCAATGATTTCAGCAAGCTAAACAATCCCAATTCTCAATCGTCGAATTCAAGCAATGAGTGTACTAATTGGTGAGTTTGAAAAGGATACAATACCATGTTTTCTAGCTAAAACAAATTATTTTCTATGTTTCGTAATTAATTACCAATTCAATCCAATGTAAGCAACCGAAGGAAAGAGCTATTTATTTAAAATCCTGTAAATCACTCCCTGAATTAAGTTGTCCATTATTACAATACCATTTTCATTGCATCCTTTGCAAGCGCCTTTGTAAGATAAGCAGAGCCAGAGAATATTCCTAGTACCATGATCCAGTTTGTAACCCATCAAATCCTGAAGAGTAAACCATTTTTAAAGAAAGTTTTTCTCCTTGCACAAGATATTGACTGAGACACCCAGAAAAAGTTATATATGTGAAGTGAATGCCACGGCAACAAAGAAACAATAACAGGGCTTGCAATAGGAAAAAAAAAGTATTGCTTTACAGTGCTGAGGAATGCGTGTCAAATAATTTCAGAGTGACCAAGTCGATTTTTTCTAGTATTACATAAAATAGATATTCAAGTCTCAACATCATTGTCAGATCATAACATTGTTACAAATGTCAATGCTCTTCAGTAAGTAAATTTACATATACCAGAGATCACATTTACCACTGCCCATTACACTATGAGGTAATACACTTGAATTTTAGAATATATATATATAGAGATCCTACCACATCACCTTATTCACGAGCAGTTTGTATCGTAACTTACAAGACCCAACAACTCTGGACCTTCCAAACGAGGGTTATTCTCAAAGCTACAGCATTGAAAAAAAAAATGTTTACTCAACTGGTAACAGGAATGATAACCAGGTAGCAGAAAACATGTTCTATAGCTAATAATCTAGAGATCAAACTTTGAAAAGATTTCAGAATCAGTGCACCAGAAAAATGCAGGAAGGCTGACTATAATTAACTGCATAGGACGGATAAGATGCAATCATCACTATTCCCAAATACATTGGTACAAGGCAGTGATTTAGTTGAATCAAAATTTTGCATTCTTAATATCTAATGAAACAATTGGAGAATGTCTATCACATGCAGCTATATTATTATCACACACAACAATCGAATATTACCATCATAATTTAAAAGTTCCATAAGTAGAATGTGAATAACAGTTTAAAAGGAGCTTCATGAACAGAATGTGAACAAGACATCTTTAACATCTTACTCATAAAGCAGAAAAAATTGCAACAATGATAAATATAGCAGTGCATGGCAGAAAGGTTACTAGGTTTCTCATGGTTGCTCCCCTTCCCTCACCCAAACATAAAAAAGAAAAAGGTTCAGGAGAGATATATTGGGACCTACTTATTCAATGGAATATGCTCGAATGGCCCAGAGGTAGGAATTGTACCGCATAAATCGTTGTTGGAGACATCCCTGAAATAAGCTAATGTTTAGTCTCTCTGAAAGCCCACGTCTTCGTCATATACCAAATAATCCTATAATGGTTAACATATAAATTTTACTTACACTACTTTAAGGCTTGAAACAGCAGCAAGATCCTTGGGGATAGGGCCAGTAAGTTGGTTGTCATTTAGTCGTCTGCAAAGAAAACATATATGAGAAACATGCGAGTACTGAATATTTTTTTCCACAAAAATAATAATCCAAGGCTTCACCAGTTAAGAATCTGGTAAGTTAAACCATATCATATTTAAAGACTAACAGCTTCCAACACTAGGAAAACGGAACTACTAACTAAGATTGCTACTTATTTTAGATTTTAACTTAGCTTCCTGGTGTTGGTTGAATAAATTTCAGGCTCTAGGAAAGCAAGCAGTTTTTAATAGGTCATCCACTACTGGTAGTTTGATTTATGAAAGATTCTGATGTTGCACAGAAATGGTCCATCAAAATTTATAGATTGAGAACTTTCATACTACACAGGAACCCTTTAAGTTACTTAGTTTGCTTATAGATTGAATCACAGCACTGAATGTTGGGACTGAAATCATCTCAATCTAATCAGAATGAGTCACACTAGAGTCTCTCACCTTCCTTTTTAAAGGGGGAGATCTTGTTTCTTAACACTGATCGAACTCAGGTATGCTTACTCAATGGCTTTATTTGTCTATTCTAAGGATAAGATAGTAAAATATTTTATTTTCCCTTCTCTTACTTCCTTTGAACTAAACACTCGGTTAATATTCCTGTCAGGGTAAATTTGGATATAAGCATGTGAATTTTGGAAGCAATTCATTTCATATGTACTGCCATATTTAAGAGGTCTTAACATCAAATATATGCACTACTGCTCAACATCTTAACATCAACCACAAAGCCCACAATTCTCCATGCCCAAACTTTACATAAAATGTATAACTGAAAAACACCAAAGTCCATGAGTAGCTATCCAAATGTTCTTGTAATTCTCCTGCATCATTCAAACTCTTGTGAGAAATTCAAATGAAAGGACAGCGGAAGCAAAGGCCACAGATCAGTCCAGTCATGCTTAATATGCTATTGCAGACTTACAAAAAGACAAGATTCTTCAATTTCCCCAATGAAGACGGAATGGTGCCTGATATGTTGTTGTTGTACAGGTCCAAGCTAACTAGACTCTTTAGGTTTCCAAGTTCTGGAGGAATAGTTCCTTGAATGTTGTTTTTGTACAACTCACTGCATCCAATTAAGAAAAGCATATGAAACACAAACAAATATGAAGTGCTATAGTTAACAGCAAATGCCAATAGATCAATCCTTGTAGTAATAATATGAGCACAATATGAAATATATCTATAAAGCACACAAGCCTTTTATAAAAGTCATGAAAACCTAATATAGCTACATATCATATATATGAACAATGTATGATATTGAGACAATAAAACACTGTTACTTAATGAACCAAAAAACCTTTGTAGATGATCCCAAAAGAGGAATGAGATTGATATCATTCCTACTTGAAGACAAAAGGAAATAATTTATGATTACAATAATTTATTTTTTTATTTTGTTCGTAGTAATGTCTTAGAAGTTTTCTTGATTTGGATTTGCATAATTGCAATAGTATATTTATTATTTTTTTAATATTTTTATAGGTATCTAGATATGTGTCAGACATACTAGATACATTTATAGAATAGTAGTGTTATAGGATGCACACGGTATCTGATACATTTATTGTATCTATGCATCATAAGAGCACATTAAATAGACTTAAAGTCCTCTCTTTTTCCCATTTGACGATAGAACACGATTTATGATGACAATAATTCTTAACATTTATGTTGTTGACAAGTATCACACATGCATGGCCTACCTTTTTAGAATAACATGCATGGCCATTAGAATAATTATATCACCGAATCTAATATCAAATATGTATCATATCTAATACATATATTGTATCTATCCATCATACGAGCACACCTAAACACTTAAGTTACAGTACGAAAAAATATTATCCAAAATTTAGAAAACATACAGATACTGCAGATGCTCCAGCTTCCCAAGTTCAGGTACCAAATGTCCAGATAGGTTAGAGTTACCAAGATCCCTGTAGAAAGCAACATAATTATCACCATAAATGTGGAGAGAATATCAACAGATTCGGTCAAACAAACACATTCTAGTTGGATTTGCGATATTACCAGTTATAACAGCAACTATCTATGAAGAAAAATGTTTTCCTTTATTCTCGTATCTTATCCAATACATATCAATACTTTACTAATTCGTATAAGTGAAAGAAGAAGTATCAAAAGTACTAATAAAAGACAAAAGAATTTAATTTAATACAGCCACATACGATACATAGAAGCATGAATTGCAATACATATTTATTAAGTTTTATGAATTTATTCACATCTAAATGCGCACTTTACATATGTTGTATCCAACATATTTTAGAAGTCAACACCATATTCAATCAGAAATCATCGCTAATATAACCTTTTAAGCTAATTATTATAATAGTTAACGAACTTTTCCATTTTGTATTGGTCGACGCCAAATTTAACAGTCAATACATGGATTATTTACTCAACTACGAACTTATATATGCATTATGTATAATATTTATGCAACAAAGGCAACAATAATCCCGCCCCAAAAAAGTAAAAAACAGCAAAGAAAGGCGTCTAATTAAACTACATAAAAAGAATTCCAACCACATAAACACCACAAGAAGCAGGTAAGTAAATATGGAAATCTAACTATTAACAGGAAATAATTTGACAAACGCGGCTTTGTTTGTTTCATTGAATATAAAAACAAACAAATCCAACCGCAAACAGTGAATCCTGTAACCTCACGGGGGATCCTTCAATCTTACAAACCAATTAACAAAATAACAAAAATCAACACGGCGTGATAAAACAGGTAGCCGCAGAAGTGTTAATTAACGCAACAAACGCTAACTATTAAGCAGAATCGAGCACGGAAACGGAACTAAAAACTCTTAACATAGCAGAAACAAACAAAACAGAGAGAGAGAGAGAGTACACTCGAGTGACTCGGTTGTCCTGGTTGCAGGTGACGTGGAACCAAGTACAAGGACTCACGAGCGTGGGATCCCAGCTCTGGAGGACGTTGTCCGGGTCCGACAGGCTCCGTTTGAGCGTGTAAAGCGCGTCGCCTTCGGAATTGGAGGCGCCGAAGCGGAGCAGAGTTAGGGTTAGGGAAACGGAGAGTAGGAACCGCACGGAAGTGCAGGTTGCTGCTGCCATGGCTGATCTGAGCTTCAACCGAACACCTCTAGTGCCGTGTTAGGGTTCTCGCTCTTATTCGTCGGTTCGCAACAACCGCGCAGAGAAGAACGAAGCAAAGGACGAAGTTATAGAGAGAGGAAGGAAGAGAGAAGAATCTTGTGAGAGAGAAAGAGAAAAGACTTGAAAAGGAAGTATCGGCTTTGGGAATAACACAGAGCAGTAAAACATGGCGAGCTTCGGTTTTATAATATACTATATAGTTTTTAGTTTTTCAAATTAGTTTAATTTATTACATTTTTTTAAAAATATTTTAATTTTTTTTTCTATGAGATTTAAAGTCGTTATTTTACTGGTCTGGTTTATCAGATGAATTTTATGGTGTTTCCCTATGCTGTATTTTAAAAATACATTTTTTAAAAAAATTAGCAAAAAATTTAAATTCCTGCTATACTTCTGTTTCCACATTAGTCTATGTGATTTAAAATAATCACTTCTTTAATACAGTTAGCTTGTAATATTGAAATAAAAAAAATAGTCATTTTCCAGATTTCGAACGAGAAAATTAAAGAAAAAAATTTGACATTAGCCAAAATAAAAGTTATCTTAAACTGAAAATATATTTAATTCAACACTTTTCTACTTGCGATTAATCCAAAAAATAGTTTAACGTGACTAATAATGTGGTGTTTTTTCTGAAGTCGGATAAATATGGTTTTTTGGAAAATTATGAATATATATATATATATATATAGTAAATTATAATTATTAATTCCCTCGTTAATTATTGAAATTCCTTATTCTACTTTTCCTCAAGAGTTAAATGATAACAATTTTTATTATAAAAATAACAAAGTTACAATTTATAACAACTTGTAATTTTTTTATCTTATTTTAGAAATGGTTCTGTTTTTTTGCCACTTACTTCTACAATTTTTTATATATACTATTAACTGATGGTGTAAAAAGATTACTATTTTGATTAAAGTTTATTTTCTTTTGCTCTCTATTTTCACACTATCTTTCGTTTTTTCTTCTGTTTCTTTATTGACTTTTGATGTTCTCTTTATGGGCAATTTTCGGTACTTAGTCAATAGCGGATGTCACGCACTGAAGAAGGGGAAACGATAATAATGGTTTCTGTAAAAAAACATAACAAATTGATAGAAAGAAGAGGACAAATTCTCTTATATTAAAATCATAGATTAAAACGTAAATTTTCTTCTTTATTTAATTACAATAAATATTTACTTAAGCTGGAAATATTTACAATAGAGATGAATAAATTCCTCTAAAAATGTGTGAAAGAAGAAGTGATGGTTGTAGATAAAAGAAAGTGGTGAAAAATGAATGGTAAGGTGAGTGGCGTATTCTGTGTGATAATGCCAAGTCTGTGCAACCACCATTATTGACACCACCTAAAGTGGTTGGGAGGATCCAAATTGGTTTAATAATTTATGGCTGTGGTGCTGCACATCGTGACTTTCGTCAACGGATCCATTCACTATTTTTTTTGTTAGGTTTAAATATATTTTTATCATTAAGTATAAGTAAAATTTAAAATTAGTTATTTTTTAAAAAATTTGATCAATTTAATCACTCATCTTTAAAAATATGTGATAAATTTAGTCATTTTAATCGAATTTTGTTAAGTTTATATGACGTTTTAAACGTATTTCATGATAATATTTGAATTGTTTACGACGTTTCATATATTTTCGCTTCAATATTAACTCAATTATTATAACAAAATACATTTAAAATGACAAATAAACTTAATAAAATTTGATAAAAAATACTAAATTCACACATTTATAAAAATGAATAACTAAATTGATATAAAATTTTGAGAAAAAACTAATTACAAAATTTACTAAAACTTCAAGAACAAAAAACATATTTAGCCATTTTTTGTTACAAGCATTGTCATCTTCTAATATCTTTAACTGCCATTTTTTATTTCTCAACTATATTGGTTAAAATGGGTATATATAGATAAAATAATGTGTAAGGAGTGTTTACTAGAATTTTATTTTTATTTTTTTACTAGATTAGAAATATATAAATTTTTGTAAGAAATGTGTACTTACGAACGAAAACATCTAATACGTAAAAGTTAGTAATATAAGAATTTAGAAAAACGTTTAGTTTTTGGTATTGTAGGATTGGAGATGTGAGACAGTTAAAAAAATATCATTATAACTTGTTTTATCGATAAATATTATTTGATAGTAAAATCAGTTTAACTTATAATTTTTCTCATCCTTTCTTTTAAATTTTACAAGGCAACTTTATATCTCCTACATATTAGTGAGAAATTAAATTGATATTCTCTCTCACTTTCCTTTCAACTGGTATCATTAAATTAATCTTATAGTTCTATTATACTGGGAATGAATGAAACATTTTTAGAATATCATTTATTTTTATAAAATAATTATAAATTTTCGTGATAAAATATGTCGTTAATATAGAAATAGTTTTAAAGAGTATTTGTCATGTCTATTTATTTATTTTTATTCTTTTGTGTTGATAGTTAAATGATAGAGATACCGAGACAAAAAGTTTTAAACTCTCGTAACTTATGTAAGAAGTGGTTACTCATATGTTATGTTGTTTAGGTGGATTTTACCTTGTGCTTATATAATAATGAAAGGTTTGGTCAACAAAAAATGGTTAGTTCCCGTCCCATTTTTTGTCTACAAAAAGTATCGGATCGACCTGATCTGTCAGTAAAAAAATAGATTGGACAATTCAATCTGTTCTATTTCAAGACGGGCCCATGATTGGTCTCTTACTTTTTTTTAAATTTTTTTTTTTTACTTTTTTATTTCTTTTTTTATTTTTTTAAATTTTTGTTTATAAATATTTTATACATATAAATATGTTCACATAATATTAAAAATTTATTTATTTTTAATTATTTTTTAATTTTTAAACATAAAAAATTTAAAAAAAAGGTTGACAGACGAGAGTGGGCTGACCCTCTTTTTATCCGTTAGTTGGGTGGACTAGACGCACCAAATCATAGTAGATTAGCGGATTGAAAATTTTAACCTGATTCGTGCTTTTTTTTTTATGAACTGATAAACATGACTCGTTTTGACATCTCTAATTACCAAATATAAATAATTAATTAAAAATAAATAAACTTAATTGAAAAGAAAGCCAGATAAATTATCTTGTCTTTTAGAGCTGGAATCATGTAAAAGGTATAAAAAGAAAAGATTCGTAAAAACCTGTTGTATATAAATTTGTAATTATTTTGCTTCAACGTTATCTCTCTGTATTGTTTTATGTTTTAGAAGTATTGATTTGCATTATATTTTTTGTTTTTTTTCGTCTTCTTAGCATCGTGCTTCAGTTTGAAATTTTTTACTTTGTTAATAATTGTGTTTGGACATATGTTTTTATAATGATTTTGAAGACTTTGTGAAGAGTACAGTTGCATATTCTCAGATTTTATGTTTTTTCTACATCCTATTTTAAAAAAAAAGGTGATTCTTTTGGGTTGTTCTTTTATTTTATTTTATTTTTAAATTAATATTTGAGAAAAACGTTTATCTCATGGAAAAGTTTTTTATAATTTTAGACAATTTAGTTTTAATTAAGGAAATTAATTAGGTCAATTGAATGTATTTTGGAAAATTTGGAACAATAACAACGTTAACATAATTAATTTCATTAATATATTAAATCATCTAAAATTTTAAAACTTTCCTTATAAAATAAATAAATAAATAAAGTGTTATTTTATTATATTCGAGTTTTTTTAAAATTAAAAATAAATATAATTAAAAAAACAAATTCACGGATAAATATAAAAAGTTTTAAAACTCACCCTACCAAAAAAAATCAAAAACATTGAAAATAAAAGAAAAATCTTACCAAAATAAAAATGTGCGTCTATACACAATTTCATGAAATTTTAAATAATGATTCTTAACAATTAAACAAAATCTTAGAACATGTTACTAGACATTATTTAAAATATAAAAGAACAATAAAAACGATTTAAAAAAAGTAAGTCATGAAACTAAGCTTTATCACAAAATAATTATAAATCATAATTGTACTTTAGAAGAGGGATTTTACTAAATTTCAAAAAATTATTTAATAATTAAAAATTAACATTCTTAACACTTCCATGATATCACAAAACTAATAAAATAAGACATTTTGTAATAATATCTAAAATGGTTGAAGTATGAAATACATTAATACAACTTCTCAAGAAATAAGACTATAAAAATATGATATTTCTACAATCACGTAAAATCAACCAAAGTTGTATATCGAAATTAACTATTAATGCTTCCAAAACATACAACGAATCTATTTGTTGGCTCCTCATTCTCTAATGGTGTTCCTAATCCTGCATCTTCATCTGCTCACACCAATAGAATGATAATTGAAAAAGAAAGAGACAACCACAAACAAGACAAATAGACACAAGAGGGTTAGCTAATTTGTAAAAGGAAAATCATATCTTAATAAAACATGTTACATCACAATACAATGCACTCCAAACATTAATACACAAATGTATACCATTAAATCAAAGACTCTTATAAACTCATTTATCCGAATACATGCATTTAACGTCGGAATCACTAAAGACATGCACTTGTGGTGACATGTACTGTTTTGTAGAGCCATTGCTAATGAGTTTCATTTTATCATTAATGAGGTTAATCCTTTTCACGTTTGAGACCACTATCCTACCTTCAAAATATGACCTTGTGTGACTCTCGTTACATACCACATAACTCGTTATACACTATACGAGTGTCAATGGTTATTACAGTGTTAGGATGTAGCCTTGTTTAAATCCATACATCAATGCATACAGTGTCAAATCTTGACAAATTCAATAATATACTCAAAATTTATAAACTTAATACTATTACCACTAATTCAATAAAAAATAATATGTAATTTATTATCGTCATGACTATAAAAAAATGTTCACATATTTAAAAGATTGTCCATCGTTTTTTCATATTCTTAACTCATCAATAATTGAATCATATAACTAAATTTTTCAGCTATTTTTTTCAATATAAATAATCATATCATCTGCAAAATATTCATCTTCCATTTTATTAATATGCATAGATTAATTCAAAAGTCTTCACAAACTTTCATTCATTTATGCGATGAACAACTATATTATCTTGTTTTCATATTCACTAGTAGTTTTTCTTTTGTCAATTCTAAAAAATGAATTTAATTTTTTGTTTTTCATTAATATACTTATTCAAAAAAAGAAGTTTAAGACTAAAGAATAATTTATCATAATCTAATAAAAAATTAAAAGACATAATTATTAAAAAAATGATAATCAAGTTACAATTAAAAACCGACTATGAAAAATCACATAATACATAATTTGTTATTCTATATTCATAAAAGATAAATATACAAAATGGTCATGAGATGAAAAATAATGTTAAATATTAAATAAATATTTCACTATCAAGTAAGATAATAGATAATTTTCCTTTTTCTTTAATAGTGGAAGATAAGATAGGAAAAATAAGGACATAAATAATGAGAATTATTATTTTTCAGTAACAAAAGAAAACACATAAGTGTGAGAGACTAGTACAACATGTAAGAAACAATAAACTAATACAAGTAGGCAAAATCAATTAATCTTCTATCATTTCCTTTAGCACAACAATTAACTGATATTTATACAAAACCTTTTGCACCAGCACCATTTAGATCCATATTTTCCAAACTCGAAATGATTAACATATATTATCAGTTTGAGGAGGGCTAATATAGGTACAAAAATTTATTTCAAAATCAATTTCTAATTATTATGGCTTTTGTTACGGTGTCAATGCCTTATTTTTAGCCCTAATATTATTAATCTATTTCAATATAGTTTTCTTACCTTATATTTATGTTTTATGTATATATACATTACCTGGGTGCTTCCTATCATAAATAAAATAGGAACTCTTCTACTTTTGATTACCAATTTATTAGTAAAAAATTAATTGAAAATAAAATAAAAATTATCTTAATAAATTTTTTTCATTATTATATTTTGTTTTATTTTTTTGTTATTTATTAACATTAAATGTTGTACTTTATAGAAGAAGAAAAAAAATACTTAATTTAATATTTATTAATTTTTCAATATACTACTATCTAATTTAAAAAGATACAAATAATTTTTTTTTAATATATATAATTTAAAAAGATTCAAAACACATATAATCTTAAAAAAAATATTTGGGAGCTATGACCTTGATATGCCCTTCAATCCTCTGCCACTAAATGTATACACTAAAAAAGTCACACATTCAATGGGATTCCTACTCTAAAAATGCCCTACATCCATTCATACCATTTTAAAGTGTAATAAAATAAAAACTTCTTTGAACAACATAATAATAGGAACACAGATCAAAGAATGTGAAAAACAACAAAACAGAACACACAACAGAATGATGCTCAATGGTAACAGGGTGCCCTCAACCTTGAAACTCACAAGTCTCATTGTCAAGGGAACAATCAGCAGCAACTTCTAGCTTTTTGACTTAAGTTCACTTACTTGAACGCGCTTAACGAACGCTTGGCGTCAGGACTACTAAAGTTCTTTTACTTAAGTATGCTCAACATCAATATATATATACGAAAATGTACAATTTCTTTATTATAATAAATTTATTTTAATTTTGTTTGTAAAATTAAACTGATTTAAATAAAATATTAACATATGATAGAACATACTTCATACAATTTTATAAAGATATTAATCATATATTTTTTAAATATTATGATATATATATATATATATATATATATATATATATATATATAAAAGGTGAGAAAAGGTAGTTTAAGATGAATAAAAAAGATTTTTATAAAAATTATATTTTTTAGCAACATCTATATAAAAAATTCAAGGATCAAATTTAAGTTTTAGATAAAGTAATAATGACCATAAAAGGGGAATTCACCACCTTTTTAACTTAAGATTTTGTATTGAAAATAATTTTTTATATTAATTTGACTCATATTTATTTAATGTTATATTCTCTGAAAAAAATCAACATATTAGTAACTTAAAAACACGGCAGGTAATTGATTAAACATTAAGTAAATGGAATTTTTTTTCTTACCCTTAGTTTAATTGTTCGAAAAACAACAATGGAAAGATAGAAGCCAATCAGTTACAACATGCAATAAATGTTTTGGCAATGATGTACAACAGGAAAGAAATTGATATAATACATATATATATATATATATATATATATATATATATATATATAATTAATTAATTAATTAATAGAGGTAATACTTTTACTTTTTTATTTTGTTTATATATTGATATTTTTGCACGGGAAAAATTTATAATGTAACATTAAAATATTATTAAAAGTAAAATAGAAGAATATTTATTTATAATAAACGAAGGAGTCACACTGTTATAGATTTTTGTTTTATTACAAAATATATATATAAATAGTAGGATATATTGATGTCCTAACTCATATGAAATATGAAAAATGTAACCAGTTCTACGATATAGAATTCTTTTGATATTTAACTTTATATTACAACAATCAAAACCTCTTTATATCATTTTTGTGTTAACAAAGTTTTGATTAGAAATAATACTATGTTTATTGTTTTAAAGGTGTGGTAAGTGATATTCTTTTATTATTATGTATTTCTATACTTTTCAAATGAATATGTGTTTGCGTTTTGTCCTTTAAGGACATCTTCAAATATATTACAAAATTAGTTTTCTCTCTTATATCATGTATCTTATTTTGAAGTACTATTATTTTTTTTACAACCTATTAATACTATTATTACTCTGAGTTTATTATTAATCTTCTTGATAACTAGCTAAATAAACTAGATGTGTAACATCCCATTTAACAATCTAAACCATCAAACAAAACATTACATATTTGATAGTTCAAAACATAGAACCCAAAATATAAACAATATGTTACAGTCATCCCACAAAACTAGATAAACTGCTATGCAATTTATATACACAACCTGCACTAGAGTTTTCAAAAGAGAAAACACAAGTCTAAACTAAAAACACTAGAATTTCCATAAAACTTTACTGTGCAGCATTTCCTCCTCTTCCCTGCACGGGGCTAGTTGCAAGCTCTTCAACTGATCACACCAATCAGGTGATCATGACAAGGAATAACAAACACCAAAAAGAAAAAAGACAAAAGAAGGGTAAGCTAATGATTTTAAAAGAGAACTTAAATCAATTTTATAATTAATAACATACAAAAAGCACAAATAATCAATTAGTTTCACACAAATTAATAATCTAAGACCCAATTAATCTGGATTCATGCATTGAAGTTGGATCCAGGCAGTTGTGCACTTGTAGTGGCATCTAATGCTCTGCAGAGCGACAAATACAGAGTAAAACTCTACCACATACAAGGTTAGTCCGTTAACACCTATGGTCCTAGGCTAGGACCTCCTGCTCCTCTCACCACATACCCCATTCCTCTCTACTTGAGAATTTGAATGGTTATTAGAGCGTCAGGATAACTGCCAAGACAATCCCTACCTCAATGCATACACTACCACAATCATTGTTAATCCTCCTTGGGTTAGCATCAACCAATCTCAACTTAGTATCATATAAACAATCTCATATCATGTACTCATCATTCATAATAATTAAAAAGCTTCCATAACTACAAAAATATCATTCAAATCACTCAAGAATGCAAGTTTCAATTTCGTACTTACTCGCCCAGCTAGTAACACTCGCCCAACTAGTAACACTCGCCCAGCTAGTATCACTCCCCAGTCACTGGCTGATGCTCACCCAGCTAGTAGCACTAGCCCATCCACTGGTCAGGTATGGAATTTCCTCCTAGAAATTCGCCCAGCTAGTACAACTCGCCCAGCCACTGGCCTATGCTCGCCCAGCTAGTAGCACTCGCCCAACCACTGGTCTAGGACTGGAATTTTCTAACTTAGAAATTCGCCCAGCGAGTATTACTCGCCCAACGAGTATTACTCGCCTAGCGAGTCTACGAATATGCATAATTCCGCAGATAAGTGTTCTGCATAATTATGCAGATCAACTTATTTGCCCAGCGAGTAAGCAAATCTACACAATTCTAGAGAAGTTGATTTAAGCAAAATTATACCTATTCAACCAATCCATACAACCCCAAAACCTCTACAAAGACCATTCAAGTATCACACGTTAATTCTATCAACATAATCACACAAATTGCATCTAATTGCACCTATAGCATACAATTATTCTCAAACATCAGATAAAACCTAAGTATTTATCATTTTCAAACATCACAACCCATTCCACATATCAAACACATCAGTCAATTATAGAATAATCACGTAATAACATTTCTAATAGATTTGTGAGACATGATAAATATTAGCTTCCCTTACCTGAGATACTATACAGACAATTCACAGAGAGTCCAAATACACCTCACAACCCGATAGAGTCCCCAATTCTCCCTAAGAACAACAAGAACATGATCAAAGTGCATCAATAGAACCACTGATCAGTGGAAACACATAAGGAGAACTCAGAAGGCACATGCGGTCTAGAATGATCCGCATGCAATGAGATTTAGACAAAAACAGATAAAAGACCAGAAAATTAACTTACTTTGTTTGAGAAATTGATCGGATAGAAACGTAGGGCGTGTCACAGGAATCCCCCTAGCGGTCTCTTATCGTTGAACAAATGATTACAAGAATCAGAAACTTAGAGAGAAGACAAAGGGGATTTTAGAAACAATTCTTAGAGAGATAAAATGTTTATAACTAATGAAACTCGTTTATTAGATTTCTATTTATATTTAAGATTTTTAATAATAAAATTATCGAGTTCCATTATTTTAAATACTTACTCATTCTAAACTACTATTTTTTAGGTCCTCACAATATACATAAACAATTATATATATATATATATATATATATATTTTGCATATCGATAATATAAATAATTAATTTGTCATCTAAATTATAATTCGTAAATTAAGTTTAAAAAATATAAATTATAAAATTATAGATATAAATTATAAATTATATGAGTAAATTAAGTTTTTAAATACATAAGTTATCAAATTTTATACGATTATATTTCCTTTATTTTTTGCTAATGAAAAAGAGGCGTTTAATATATTAATATTCAAAAAAGTAATGGAAAAGATAACATAATAAATAATTAATAATTTGTGGAGCCGTATGATTAACCCCTCTTAGAGATTTGCGAACTATTATTAAAGATTGCCGAAACAAGAATAATTCATCCTTTTTGTACAAACCTACATTACATATTATAAATATAAAAAATGTTCTCTTTATTTTTAACTATTAGCGAAATAAAATGGATTAAAAATAGTTAACACTACATGTTTTCTATATTTTTCTTATTTTAACCTTTTCAAAAATAATGAATTTGATTGATTTATTTTTTAAATAAATTATATTTATCATTATATCAAAAGCTATACTCAATAATCAGAATGTAATTTTTTTTTATTTAAAGATGTAACTGTCCAAACGTCACAATTAAATTATGAAATTATAATTATGATCTGACTCACTTAACCTTCGTCATGAAACAATTAATGTTACTTGCAATAACCTTCACGTCGTCATCAACTTGATAGAATGGAAGAGAGTGGAAACACTAGCAAAGGCTCACCACAGAGTGAGTAATTTTTGTTTCCTTCTTAGCTCAGAGAAGAGGAAGAGGTATTGTTCATGCTTTAGGGGTGTGCTTGTCTTTCTGGTTAGTGAATAACAGAGACTTTACCTCACCATTGAGGTAATTACTGCAGAGAATCCAAAAATGTTAGGAAGTGTAAAACAAACCTTGGAGGTGCAGGAAAAAAATCTTTGTTAAACATAGAAACATAGATCTCCATGGAATCTCCCATGTATTAATGTTGGAAAGCCCAAGCAGCCAACATATTTTCCTGTTGAGTTATGAGTTATACTTTGATGATTTGTTTTTGTTTAGTCACAATATGAAATTGTTCATGGTTGAATAACTTTCTATCCCACTTATGTTGCTTAGCTTTAATTATAGATACAAAACTTTTTTAAATGAAAAAGATAGTTATTTAGAACAATACATCATCTAGTAAAGGTGAAAAAAAAAAAGAAACTATGAACATTAGTCATTATATAAAAAAAAAAAACGACAAAGCAAATTAACAAACTAAACTATTTTTTTCTAAAAAATCATGAATTAAGAAAAACAAAAGTTGAATTTATTTACTTGAGAAAAATAGATCAAAGGAATAGATGAGATTGAAATAACAATCAACTTTTTAAATAATTATAAGTGTTCCTTAGACATTCATATCTTAAACAAAAATGATTTTTTGTACAAACAACTTTTTTACTAAATTACTAAATAGAGTAATTTTGTTATTTTTTATTGAAATTACAAAAAAATAATAATAAAGTTTTAGGGTTCATTTTATTAAAAATAGTTGTTTATTGAAGTTTGTCAAACTATCATTTATCTTATAACTATAAATTATTCTCAAAAGTTGTTTTATAGGGCTAAATAAAAATTTAGCCGCTAAACCTTTTTCGGTAAAATATTTTAAAATATTAATGGTTAGAAGTACATTATAATTAAATTGATTTTTGGTAAAATATTTTACAATATTAATGCTTAGAAGTACATTATAATTAACATGATTTTTGAATATTTAAACTTTATTTGTTATTAATTAAGATTAAGATTATATACCGTAATATTAAAATATGTTTTTATTAAATAAATGATCCATTACAAAAAAAATCATTGTGCAATTTATTGCATTACAACCATATGAAATACTTAAAATTAAAATCAGTTTTAATTTATAAATAGAAAATAACTAAATTAAATTTAATGTTTAAATACATAAAAGGTCAATTGATCTATTATTAAGAGGAGACTTAAAAATGATGATAAGGTTGTAGAAAGATATATTATGTTTCAAATATGAAGATTGAAAAATCTTGGATGTGGTGAAGGACTTTACTATGAATCGTAGTGGTGGGGAGATATTGCGACAACATGTGAGGTGGACAAGAACATAATTGATTCATTATAAAAATAAAATTGAGTGTATGTAAAAGTAATAAAATAAATTTTGGAAAAGATAATTGGGTTGAGAAAATTTGGTTAACAAATAACTATCAAAGATTATATATACAAACTCAATTTCAAAGGAAGATATATGAGGTGATTTTGGTTTTGGATTTATGACAGGTGGTAATGGTTTATACCTTGGAGAATAAATTTGTTTGAGTGAGAGAAACCTGACGAATTTATCCAAACAACTAGAAAGTATAAACTGACACAGGATGATGAGTGGTATTAAAGGGATGATAAAACCTATCAATAAGCAGTGAAATCAGTTAATTAAGAATTAACTTTTGAAAGTAATGTTCAGAAAGAACTCAAATATGACAAGTGTGGAAACCTAAAACATTGTCATAAACTCAACTTTTGACCATGAAAAACAATCTACACAATAAAAAATATAATTGGATGGAAAGTAGTGCATATGTATGTGCAATACTGACGATGAAACTGTTAGTAATATATTTTGTACTTATAAGGTAATAACACATGTAAGACAGTTAAAAAACAGATAAATAAATTTTATATTTATCATAATAGTGTAAAAATATATCTTAAACCATTCGAACAACTTTGGTATAATAATAAATGTAATTAAGTGTCTTGTTTTTAAATTATTTCCAAATATTGGATTTTTTTACTATTATGTGTATTAGGTTCAATTTTGTTTTCTTTTCAACTTTTTATCTTATTTTATGGTTTTTTGTATGAGGGGTGGGGCAACCTCTTGCCCCTTTTAATTCATATTTATTATTGTTAACAAACACAAAACCTCAATCGACTTAATTAAAAATATAATAATTTTCAACAAATTTAGAAGAATTTAATGGATAACAGTGAAAACTGCGTTACAATGAGGTGAAATAAAATCTACAACATTGTCATACAAAATCAAATTAATAGACTGAATCGATTTATATTAATAACATACAACTAAAAAAACATTTTTATCTTTTAATATATTCTTCTAACAAGTAGGTATATTTTAATTTTTAAATTAAAATTAAAATCAAAATATTTATTATATTTAAATGAAATTCTATATTTTAGTAACTAATAATTTTTTAAAATTATTTTATCATTAATGTATCCTTTTATAGATATAAAAGATATTATAATAAATACATGTCATAAATTTTAACTATAAATTATATAATTTGTTTATAAATATGATGTATATTCAAGCCGTGAATATAATATAATATGATTTTGATCCTTTCATTTCCGATGAAAATTGAAAATAGTATTTTTTTACTCAAACTTTTTTATCAATTCAGTTTTCATTTTTAAAATATAGGTAAATTTAGTCATTTTAATTAAATTTTATATTAAATATTTGTTTTCTATCTTTAAAATTTAGGTAAATTTAGTAATTTTAATCAAATTTGGTTAAATTTTTAAAATTTATTTGATAATTTAAACGCCAAATCTGATAACATTATCGTTGATACAATCAAATTAATTATCACACATTTACAATATTATTAAGAAAATAGTCAACAAAATAAATATAATATTAATTTTTAACCAATAAAATTTTATAAAAACTATATTAAAGGACTAATTAAATAAAATAAGAAATAAAAAAATAAACATGAAAAAGATAAGAAGATGTAAAATAACAATAAGTATTAATTTAAATTTTTAAAGTTAGATGACTAAATTAAACTAATTATAAGTTTTACTAAAAATTAAAAGAATAAAATTATATTTAACTTCAATTTTTTAATCAACTCAACCGCCCAACCAAGAAAAGGAAAAACAAAATTCAACTATTTACAATTATTTGATTCAATTTTCGGTTTAGATTAGGTTGATCACGTTTTTCCTATCGACAGCCATACCACTAATTTAAATAAGTTTTATTTATTTTTTGTAATAATTAGTTTTTAATTCGTTAGTAAATAAGAATAAATGTTGGGAGAAATGGGTCTTCCATGCCATCATAATCACCTTTCTCCACCTTTTTAACAGTTATTCATTTATTTATTTTAGTTATATCTAATTAATATTTTGGTGATTATATATATATATTAACTTCTGTATGTCTTAGATGACCGAAAGATGTACTTGCTGTAATTATTATTTTTTGATGATTATCCACATTAATTTTTTTATTTTGAAAAACGGAATTATATCCGAACCCAAAGCCACAAACAAAAGTGAATGGGAAAATAATTTTTTTATTAGAAGGACAACGTTTTGATTTATTAAAAAAACAAATGATGATAGTAGTGGGGTCCTCTGACGGTATGGTAACCGTCATTAAGATGTGCTTAGATCAAGGCCCTACACGTCAGCCCATCAGATAATCAACGTGTGAGAGGAGTCAGCCCTTTTTCGTTTCCTTTTTATGTTCAGAGGAGACGAACAGGTGTTTACAACTCTCTCTCCCTGCCACTGCTATAAGAGGAGGAGTGGAAACCAAAGTGTTGAAGATTATTAGGGTTTGTGATTACACTCGATTCTGGTGAGTGAAGAACAACCTCTTTATTTTACTAATTTGGCTTTTCATTTAACCTATCTCGTTGTTTGGGTTGCTATATCTCCGGTTGACAAGCTGCATTTTCTGTTTCTGGCCTGTTTCTTTTGCTCACCTCTTTCTCCTTCTGCATGTTGTTGATTCCTGTAGTTTTTATCTGCTGCATGTGTATAAACCTTGATCCTTGTCTTTTTTTCATTTATTTTGAACATAAATGCACATTTTACTTTTGAACATTTTGTTTTCCGCGTTCTGCTTAAGTTTTCTCAGGTTTGTTTAGGTCTCTGATGTAGTGTGAGTATAATAAATTAAATTTCTAGAGTGTTCTGTTTATTTCCCTATTTTTCATCAACATTTCACTGATTTTCACTGATTTGGTATAATCGATTTTTATTTTGGCAAAAAATAAAGTAAATAAGAAACTGTATGCCACATTATCTGTTTTTCCTCTTTTAAACTAGGTTTATTTTGTTACATTATGTATAGTATATTTGTTATCTTTTGTTGTTGTACAGAAATATGTTATAATGTAGGTTTTGCAGATTTTCATGGTTGCATGTCGGTAATATATTAAGTTTTCTGCATTTTGCTCAAGTTTTCTGCATTTTGCTCAAGTTTTCTGCATTTTTCTTGAGTTTTCTGCATTTTGCTTGAGTTTTCTGCATTTTGCATGAGTTTTCTGCATTTTGCTTGAGTTTTCTGCATTTTGCTTGAGTTTTCTGCATTTTGCTTGAGTTTTCTGCATTTTGCTTTAGTTTTCTGCATTTTGCTTGAGTTTTCTGCATTTTTCTTAGGTTTTCTGCATTTGGCTTAATTTTTTTGAGATTTGCTTAGGGTTGGGATCTAGTATGAGTATAATAAATTAAATTTCTATAGTGTTAGGTTTATTTCACTGCAACATTTTACTGATTTGATATAATAGATTTTTTTTAAAAAATTAAATAAGAAACTATATGCTCTATTAGCTGTTTCTCCTCTTTTAAACTAGGTTTATTTTGTTACATTTATTTGCAGTATATTTGTTATTTTCTGTTATTGCGCAGAAATTTGTTATAATGTAGGTTTTGCAAATTGTCATGGTTGCATGTATTAGTTTTGGAACTTTTATGTATTTTATTTTCAACTAATGCGCTTAAGTTATTTCATGTAGAATATAGGAGATGTCTTCTTCCGGGACAAATGGAACTGAGGATGCCTTGCCTCCGCCACCACCTGCTATCCCATCAGATGTAGTGCCTATCAAACTGGAGCCGGACAAGAAAAAGGTTTTGAGGCTTCCAATGGCGAGGCGTGGCGTTGCTTCTAAAGGGAATAAGTTGCGGCTTCTCACCAATCACTTCAGAGTGAATGTTGGAAACACTGACGGTCACTTTTTTCAGTATAGTGTATGCCTTTTTGTTTACTCTGTATTTTTTATTTTCCGTATATGTTGGAGTTGTGTATTCATTGTTTATCTTTGAGCAGGTATCTCTTTCTTATGAAGATGGACGCCCTGTAGAGGGTAAGGGTGTGGGGAGAAAGGTCCTCGACAGGGTTCAGGAAACATATAATTCTGAACTGAACGGGAAGGATTTTGCATATGATGGCGAGAAAACTCTTTTTACCCTTGGCTCTCTTGCCCGTAATCGTCTTGAGTTTACTGTGGTTCTCGAGGATGTTGTCTCTACTGGCAGGTTCATATGTTGTGGTTTTTCATTTTGAATACTGGCTTACATGCGATTATTTTAGCTGTTTAACTTTTTCTGTAAAATTCTGGAACATGTATGGACAGAAATAATGGAAATGCCAGTCCTGAAGGAAATGGAGAATTTAGTGAGAGCGACAAGAAGAGGATGAGGCGCCCAAATAGAGCCAAAACTTTTAAAGTTGAGATAAATTTTGCTTCAAAGATTCCACTACAAGCCATTGTCAATGCTCTGCGTGGACAGGATTCTGATAATTATCAGGAAGCAATAAGAGTTCTTGATATCATTCTGAGGCAGCATGCTGCTAAACAGTGTGTGATTTATACTAATTTCTTATTATTCCATAAATATCATTATTGAATTTTGATAACACTATGGTTTATCTCTTTGTGTGTGTGCCTGTTATTATTTACTAACAATAATGTCTATCTGCAGGGGCTGTTTGCTTGTGCGCCAATCATTCTTCCACAATGATCCCAAGAATTTTGCTGATGTAGGAGGAGGTGTGCTTGGCTGCCGTGGATTTCATTCTAGTTTTAGAACCACGCAGAGTGGCTTGTCCCTTAACATAGGTATCATCTGTTGTTTGGACTTCCTTCCTTGTGGTAATTACTTTTGCAGGGAATCCATTCTTCCTAATTGGATTTAATATATTCAAAATAAATTTCAGATGTCTCAACTACAATGATTGTTACCCCTGGGCCTGTGGTGGACTTCCTCATTGCCAATCAGAATGTGAAAGATCCGTTTTCTCTTGACTGGGTGAAGGTAAGCAAATTCTCTGACAAATCTGCACTGTGTTGTGTCATTGGTTTTTGTTTTCAACAATACCATTTTTATTTAATTATTTTGAACAGGCCAAGAGAACGCTGAAAAATTTAAGGATTAAAGCAAGTCCATCCAACCAAGAGTATAAAATTACTGGGCTCAGTGACCTCCCATGCAAAGACCAACTGTATTTCATTATCCTTTTTTGTCATTGTTCATTAATTTTCTACATTTCTGTTATTGTAGCCCGAAAAGTGAGGATTTTAATGGTGTGGATATTTTAGGTTTACCTTAAAGAAAAAGGGTGGGGTGGATGGTGATGATACTGAGGAGGTGACTGTGTTTGATTATTTTGTTAATCGTCGGAACATAGATCTCCGCTACTCAGGTGATCTACCATGTATTAATGTTGGAAAGCCCAAGCGGCCAACATATATTCCCCTTGAGGTATATTTTGTTGACTTGTTTTTGTTTAGTAGACAATTTGAAAATGAAATCGGACATCACTAATTAAGGTTTTTTCCAATTTTTTTTTTCTAGCTTTGCTCTTTGGTATCCCTTCAACGTTATACTAAAGCTCTAACCACACTACAAAGATCCTCTTTGGTGGAGAAGTCCAGGCAGAAGCCGCCAGAGAGGATGAGAGTGTTGACAGATGTTAGTCTCTTTGTAATTTTTTTTGACCAATTGCTATGATTCAAACAAACATTTATAGATGGAGCTGATGTTACTTCTATTATTTCAGGCTTTGAGTCGAAGCAATTATGGTTCTGAACCTATGCTTCGTAATTGTGGTATTTCTATCAACTCTGGCTTTACTGAAGTTGAAGGTCGTGTTTTACAAGCTCCAAGGGTAAATATTTTAATGGTTTTCTAATTATGTCAGTACTTTGAATTGTCTATTGTCTGTCTTATTTGTATATTTAGATTTTATACACGTCATTAAAATTGAAATTTGAACTGAACACTATCCAATCTTTTGCTAAATTGATTTTTTAAATACTGCTTTGTTAATTTTTCTAAAAATGGTTGTAAGTTGGCGTTCCCTTGTCTTTGGTTTATTCAGTCAATGTGTGAGTGATGGCTTTCTTTTGTAGGTATTATCATTGTTTTATGTATTTAGACATTAGATTTACCAGTTTTTATGTTCGTATGATCAATTTTTATGTGCTGTCTAAGACAAATTATAAACTTTGATTTATTAATTATCAATGTTTTGTTGAATCTGAAACTGATAATAAACATTATGTTCAGTTAAAGTTTGGAAATGGGGAGGATTTCAATCCCCGAAATGGGAGGTGGAACTTCAATCAAAAGGTATATTTAATTCAGCTTCTCTTCTACATTTGTTCTTCTTAGTTAACTGTTCGGATTTTTCGTTGACTGGACTTTTTTTCTCCAGAAATTAGTAAGGCCTGTAAAAATTGATAAATGGGCTGTGGTTAACTTTTCTGCCCGATGTGATGTACGAGGACTTGTTAGGGATCTCCTCAAGTGCGGTCAAATGAAAGGAATTGTAAGTTTTCCATTTAAATGTTCACTTGGAAGCATAATAAACATGCTGACTATATTTATTATTTGTTTTTGATAGGCGATTGAGCAACCTTTTGATGTATTTGAAGAAGATTTTCGCAATAAACGATCCCCACCTCTGGTTAGAGTGGAGAAAATGCTTGAGTTCGTGCAGTCTAAACTTCCAGGGGCTCCACAATTTCTCCTTTGTCTTCTTCCTGATAGGAAAAATTCTGAACTCTATGGTAATGTATATGATTATCCTTAACTGTATATTACTGCTTTGCATATGTAATTGTTTAAGTTTCATTATTGATTAAAATTAATTGAACCTGGAAGGTCCGTGGAAGAAGAGGAATCTTGCTGATTTCGGGGTTGTTACACAGTGTATAGCGCCTCAAAGGGTCAATGATCAGTATTTAACCAATGTTCTACTGAAGATCAATGCCAAGGTATGTTATTTTCATTGTCTTGTTTCTTTTTTTGGTAAATATATTTATACTGTACATCTTGTATTTCGTTTGTTATCACTGATTTTTATTTGTTGTGCAGCTTGGTGGCTTGAATTCTATTTTAGGAGCTGAACATGCTCCTTCTATCCCAGTTGTTTCGAGAGCTCCCACCATCGTTATTGGCATGGACGTGTCTCATGGCTCCCCAGGGCAGACCGACATTCCATCAATTGCAGCGGTAATTGTTTAGGTGTCTTGTGTTTTGGTGATGCGCATTTATTTCAAACCAACAATTATTTAACATTGCACAAGTAATATCTTTATGTTTAGGTGGTTAGCTCTCTGGAGTGGCCTCTAATATCAAAGTATAGAGCATGTGTCCGAACCCAGTCTCCTAAGGTCGAAATGATTGACAATTTGTTTAAGAAAGTCTCTGATGGTGTGGATGAAGGCATAATTAGGTAAACGTATATTTGTTTGTAGTACTTGAATTTGACTATTTTTGACATCTATTTTATTAAATTTTGTTTTATTAATAGACGTTATAGATATATATCTTTTATATCTATTGCAGCTATATATGTATACAGTTTTTTATTATCTCTTTTTTAATACACTTGTCCTTACTTTTATGAGTTCATCCGTTTTATTTAACCCCGTTGCTATAGTATTTCTTGCTATATATTATGAAGTCAATTCCAGTTTTATTACAAAATTGGAAAGCAATGTACATTTTTTTTAACATGGTCTGTGTTATATGGAAATATACATTTATTTTTTTATTTTATATTTGCAGGGAGTTACTTGTTGACTTCTATAGAAGTTCTGGGAATAGAAAGCCTGACAATATAATAATCTTCAGGTTAACATTTTCCCGAATTTTAAATTGCGTTTGTACTTATTTTTGTTGTTCTAATGTTTTATTAAGTATTTTGTTCTAGGTCTATGTATTGATTTATTAAATAATCTCCCTTTTTTAATTTAGTGATTAATTTTAGAATGATGCTTTCAAATTACGGTGAAGCGGTATGCTCCGCAAATCTTTATTTTGTAGTTGTTGATTTTTTATTATTTCGTGAATATTTGAAACATTTTGTATTTTGTTATGGCTGTAGACTCATACTTATGGTATTCTGCCGTAGGACAATAGTTTTTGTTGATGCATACATATTTATTGCTTTTTACGTCTTCCTCAAACATCAGTTTTGTTATTGTTCTTTATTGGATTATATTTTGTTCTATTTAGGGATGGTGTCAGTGAGTCCCAGTTCAATCAAGTTTTAAACATCGAGCTTGATCAGATTATTGAGGTGCGTATTTCATGATCTGAACAAACAATATTTTAACTATGTATTTTGTTGAGTATTTTGTGGTTAATGTTTACTTTTTTAAATTAGGCTTGCAAGTTTTTAGATGAGAAGTGGAATCCCAAATTTTTGGTTATTGTGGCTCAAAAGAACCACCATACTAAGTTCTTTCAAGCAGATGCTCCCGACAATGTTCCTCCTGGTATCTGAGCTTTGGAAGTTTTGCTAGATTCAATAATATTTAGTTGTTTTGTTATTTGATCTTTTTTCTTTGTGCAGGAACCGTAATTGATAACAAAATTTGTCATCCTCGGAACTATGATTTTTACATGTGTGCACATGCTGGAATGATTGTGAGTATTCAAACTTTCTTGTTCAATTTTTATTTTATCATTACTACTTTTAACGTGGTTTTATGAGTTTGAATCTGTCGTCGAGACGTGCAATTCGTAGTGATGTTTTTGTCACAACTTCCGTGAACATGTTTAATTATTTTGAAACAAATTCAGGGTACTAGTAGGCCTACTCATTATCATGTACTGTTAGATGAGATTGGGTTTTCAGCTGATGATCTGCAGGAGCTTGTGCACTCATTGTCATACGTGTAAGTTGCTGGGTTTTCAATAGATTACTATTTATTCTCTTGGCATTTAGAGTCGTTGGAATAAGATTTTTTTACTTGTGTCAACAGGTATCAGAGGAGCACCACTGCCATATCTGTTGGTAATTTGTCATGATCTTTTTTTTTGCTTTATTTGTTTATTTTTTCTGGTTGTAAGTATGTTTAATTTGGTGATTGAATTTCTGCAGTTGCTCCAATATGTTATGCTCACTTGGCTGCTACTCAGATGGGGCAGTTTATGAAATTTGAGGAAAGATCGGAGACAGCTTCTAGTCATAGTGGAGCTCACCCTGTCCCTCAATTGCCTAGGTTGAATGATAATGTCTCTAGCTCTATGTTCTTCTGCTGAGGAAATTCTAATGCAGCTTTACAAAGGAAACCGGGATGAACTATAATGCTGATTAGTAACTGGGAAGACAATTTGACTTTACTTGGGCTAGACTTGACGCACGAGTGCGCAGTAGGATTTTGAAAGATTATTGCACATGTTCAAGCATTTTGCTCTTGCGTTTACATGTGTTTAATCTTTTGCTCTACTATAATCAAGTACTTCCACATTTTGAAGATAGTTTAATGTTTTAGTATCGTTCGTGCACTATGAACACACGTGGTTTATTGGAATATATCCTTGGTTTATCAAAAGGCTAAATGTGTTTTACTGTGTTCATATGAAAGCATTTTGGTGTCCTACTTTCTCGTTGCTTTATGGTTGATGATATTTTGAACTGAAAAGGCATGATGTCTCCAATGCGTTTAATCTTAGTTTTTGAGGGAGGAGGTTCATTTTTTTTAAAACCTAGTTTCCTCATTTACTTTATTGCAATTTGTTATATTCTTTTATTTTGGTAGTTCAAATTATGCTTACCCTGGAAAGTCAAAATGTTTGACTTTGATTTTTGTGTTTTTAATGTTTACGTGTTTTCATTCAAAGATGTTTACTTCAAATAATTAACTTTACAATTTTATATAAATTGTTAGTTGAGGATTTGAATTAAATAGCAGCTGAATTTGCAAAGATAAAACTGGTTTACTCTATAGCTATGAGTTTTACAAATCCAAAATATTCTAAAGCTATTGTAGTAACGTGTGGTTTGCTTCCCTGGTCTCAAATGAAAGTGATTTTTAAGTTAATTTGATTCAGAGGAATGTGAAATATAAGTTCCATTTTAAGTTTCACAAGGTACTAATGTGAATAATTTAAAAACAAAAGAAGTTTGTTACAAATGTTTGAATTGTTTGTTTGCAAAATCAAAGTTTTTTGTTAGCTTTTATAACAAACTATATATATTTTTATCTTCTAAAAATTAATAAGATGATATAATAAAGAATATGGATAGATCACTAATTTTGTTCGATTTTTATTTTCCAACATCTCTTAAGTTAAACTAATTGTGAATTTTGTAATTACAATATTTAGTAAGTATTCAAATAAATTTTCAAAATTTCAAAACTTTGTGAATACATAATATCTGTTGTTGCACTACCAAGAGTTTCATGCTTTACCGCGGTTTTTATACTGAAATACTTTAGTTGTTGGTGCTTTATAATTTTTTTTTTATGCATGAATAATTTTTTTTCAACTCTACCCGGAATACTAGCTGCAATTGTAATTTTTGTATGTCATTGAGAGTATCATTGGTGACCCTGTAAAACGAAATATATATTTCATTTTCGATTAAATATTATTCTTATTTCTCTCTTGCAAAGCCTAGTCAGATTTGAATATATTATTCAATATCATAGATATTTCTTTCTGTTATAAAACATTTGTTATTAGCTTAAATAAATCTATTAACAATTACTATTTTCTCATATTATTAATATATTAATTGATTTTCCTTATTATTTATAATTCTGTATAATATAAAACTTATTCTTTTATGAAAATCAACACGTTTAATAATTAAGAAAAATAAATAAATATTTTTATTTAAATATCTCAATAAATTTAACATGTCAAATGCGTGAATTTCTTAACTCGCCTTCAATTTATATAGACAAATTAATTGAAGTAATAATACAAATAAAAGTTGATATTCATCTTTACATAAAAAAAGGAGGTATGTTACGCACAAAAAACTTTTGAATGGTTTAAGATCCAACATTTTAAAATGTCTGAACTTATTTAAACTTGATAGGTATTTATTTAATAGACATATGTGGAATAATCTGTTCTATTTTCATCTCTATTCAACCGTTATGATCCTGTGTCAAATAGTCACATTTCTTTATTTTTTAAATATATTTTTTCAAAGACAAATTTTTTCCGATTCTAAATGTTAAAATTTATACAACCTACGAAAACGGCTTTATATAATATACTATATAAATAAATAGGAAGGGAGTAAAAATAGTCCAAACTTACCAAGGTCCGTTCATAAAATGCTGTATTTTATGATATCGCAGTTTCACAATCTTTTGTTTTACATCAACTTTTCTGTGGATAAAATTCGATTCATGTTACATTTAGTTGTGACATGTATTCAAATATTGCCATGCAGGGTAGCTGTTTGTTAAAATGCTTTAACCAAAAGAAAATTTGCATATCTGTTCTGCGTTTTCTTTTTACCGTAATGACGTACACTGTACTTGGTCTTTAGTTGTGGGAATCCTAAGGTGAACTTTACTTGAATTTCACTTAGTCAGGAATTTCGCAAGAATGTTCATCAGGAGTTTACAACGTACCAAACTTCAGTGTCTGAAACTAAGAGGCTTTGCATCGGTAACTCCTCAAGAAGTACTTAAGCCAGGGGATGTGTTTAGAAAAGCAAGGGCTTTTACTGAGGAAGATGTTCTCCAGTACGCCAAGGTGAGTTTTGATTCTAACCCTTTGCACACTGAGTCTGCTGCTGCCAAAGATGTTGGATTTGAAGGTCCACTGGTACACGGGATGCTTGTGGCTTCTCTCTTTCCTCATATCATCTCCTCACGTTTTGTAAGTTTAAACCTCTCTCCCTCTTCAAACTTTAATTGCTTCCCATGGAAATCGAAGAGATTGACATCCATAATATGAAGTTATGTATTCAATCATTCTGATTCTTCCCTGGCTCCTTCACTTTTCTAATATCATGGATAATTGCAGCCTGGAGCTGTGTATGTATCTCAAAACTTGAATTTTAAGTTCCCGGTCTATATTGGAGATCAGATTATTGCTGAAGTGCAAGCAACCAATGTCAGAGCAAATAGAAATCGATATCTGTAAGTTTAGTCCTGTTGGGATTTTATGCACTCTTTTTTAATCAGAGACTGATTAGTGTTTCTTGATGAATGTTTATCGATGTTCAGTGCAAAGTTTAAGACAAGGTGCTTGAAGAATGGTGAACTTATTGTCATTGATGGTGAGGCTGTGGCTTTGTTACCCACCTTGACGGTGGAACAAGAGCAACACGAGGAGCCGTAAAAAATAATCAGGGTTGTAACTGTTAGTCATGATACCTTTTTCCAAGGAAATGTTTGACCTTCAATTTCTACAGTTGTTGCTTTTGTGTTTTAATGGAGACTTGTAATCATTGATCGTGGGTTCTAAATTGTGATTCTTTATCCTGAACAAAAAGACGAATAAAAAAATTGTTTTGTTGTTTTGTTGTTGCTGAAGAAAACACTCATTCTTCATTGTTCGGTGTGTCTTTTTATCATATTTCACAATGGATGCTGTTCCGGATCAAAGGGCACAAAGAGATAGTCTTGTTGATATTCTTGACTTTTCTACCTTCTACTACTAGTGATTTTGAAGGAAATGTTTACTTTTTTTCCTATAAACTTTAACAATTATAATAATTAATAAAGATATCGAATAAAATACTGTTATTATATTAATGTGTTTGTAATACATTTTTTTGATATACACAGTTATCAAAAAAAGACGTATGTCTAATACGAAGTATGTAACTCAGATAACATCTCTCAATGTTTCAACCAAATCATATTAATTCTCACCGTTTCTAACATTCAGAAGAACTTTTTCTCCAGTGTTTTTTTATCACAAATAAACCATGTTAATGTAACTAAACACGTTAAATGTCTACAAATAGAAAGACTCAGATTTTCTTTTGTTATTTCACAAAATCAAGGAATACTGCCACAACAAAAGGTAACTCACAAAGTCAAAGGAAAGGACATGTTCCATTATAGTTGTACCAAAAATGTCTTCATTTTGAAAGCATACCAATTTGGTGATAGAAGAATTGTCAGATAAATGAAATGAAGACAAAGTACAGTAAGAAGATTCTCACTCTTATTGTTCAAGTTTGGCAAGATATAAGTACAACCCTTTTCCCCTTTTTCACCCCCACCAAAAATAAAAACAAGAACCTCTTTTTCTTATGCTGTAATGTCACAACTTCTAGTCTCCATCATCTTTATGTACAACATTTTTAGAGACAAGAAAATGTGTCTCCCAAAGTCTGCAAGATCCACCAAAGAAAGGATCATCATCATCATCATCATCATCAAAGAAACCTGAAAACACTAAGCAATCAGCAATCCTCTTGATGAGGCATTGAAACAAACAATTTTCCTCTCTTTTTCCATTCAAACCAAAATGCAGGCCGGTTACTTCACAACAACTCATATTGTTATGTTGTCAAGACTTGTCATCAAAATTGGGAATGCCATCAAAACTCTATGCCATGTCTATTTACCAGGCATATCACTCAACTCAATGCAAATCCTCCTTCACCACACTCTTTTCTCTGGCACGAAAATCCTCCAGACTCCGGTACTCTTCCCGGAGCAACCGGTCCAGATCAGGGTGTTTATTCAATGGTTCTTTGTGGTCGCGGATCTTCCGATAATGGTGAAATGCCCTGCCAATTCCATATGTAAAGAACAAAACATCAGTCCTGGACTGGAGTATGATAATGATGTTAAGAAGAGTTCAATGGATCTAACCTCAAGAATAAACAAAAATGTTAAATTTCAGTTCAATATTGTGGTCAGTTAGAACAGGAGATTATCAATGGATGATATTATTTTAATCTATAATAGCACTACCAATCAATATGATTTACTTTTTTCACTATGCTCAACCTTGCATGAACTGGGAAAATGATTGAATGAAACTACAAGACAGAAAAAGTGCAGCGAAATCAATATGATTTTACCAGTATTTTTGCAGGCCATACAGGTTGCCCTTATGGTAGAAATCCAGGGTTAGATGTTCAAAATCTTTGTATAAATCATCTCTAAATTCCTTCTCCAAACCATAACTGAACAAGAAATTATTCAAAGATCAGAAGAACTGAGCGTGAATGACTCAAAAGGAAAATAAAGAATTTTTTTTTATCAGTAGATGAAAATTCAGAAGACTTGAAAATTAGCAAATTACTATAACCAACAAAAATTTGAAACGGATACCTGTAGAATCTGAAAAGGCACTCTATACCATAATTATAATTAGCAGCGGCATCTTCCTTAGCTAATTTCTTGAATTCATTATACATAGAAGGCACAAACAGGTCCCGAAGAAAATAGGACCAGAACCTGTATAATGTATTCATTTCCTGCAGACATACAAAAAGAATTTCCCAGAATAAGCCAGTGCATGATTGAAAAAACATGCATAAATGAAGATCATAGCCCATCTCATTTTGATACACAGATTTTGCTAATGATGAGTACTGCAAATTAATATAAAAAAATGCCAAAACTAGTAACTCTGCACAATTTTCACTCCACCACACATCCATGCAATATAATTCATACAATAGGTAGAAATTGCAAAATAGAAGTGAACATAATGAAGCACTAGTATTTGAGATAATGATTCAAATCTTTGTACTACCAATGTGGACACAACAAAGCATTTCATCTTTCCAGATATTATTCCTAGAAAAAAATTAAGAAATGATGTTCACCTCACTGCAACCAATTCCAAGTTTCTTTCTGTCATTCAAACACCGTTTATGATACTTCAAGTACCTGAAATGAAGAACAATCACATGAGGAACTTTGAAAATGCAAACTATACGAATATATACCATTTTGTGCACACCAGCAATATCAAGCATTATCACTTACTTCTGCTGTTTGAAACCGTTTTCTTCCAAGAGTTGGTGACTCGGATGCTGAAACGGCGGAAATGACTTTGGCATGGAACCTACAGGTGGACTACCAGAGAAACCGCCATGTGGACTGCCCGAAAAACCTCCATGTGGACTGCCTGAAAATCCCCCATGTGGACTACTAGAAAGGCCCCCATGAGGTGAACTACTCAATTTTGAAGGCTTGAAGCTGCAAAATTAAGATAATTAGTGAAACAGCTTTTCATTTGTCAAATAAACCAATCATGTTATCTCATGCTAACTGAAACATCAATTACTTTATACTTTTTAATACAACATTTACTTGATATTCTTTTCAGTAAAAGACAAAGGTGAAAAACAAGGCTAAGAAAAACTATATCACAGTAATTAGCACCAGCAACAACAATCTTTTTGAACTGACCCATGATTTTCAGGAGGTGTAGAAGCAAAGAAAAATCCGACCGAATTACTAGGTGGACTTTCGGATACGATTCCGTGAGAATTACGACTAGTTCCATGATTTCTAAAATTACTTGAGAAAAACCGCTGCTTAAGGGAAGATGGTTGTTTGTGAAATACTTTCTGTTTCCTTCGAGAAGTATTGCTTCCAGACTCTTCAACACTGTTTGCACCAATGTTCTCAACCGCCTTTAAATTTGACACACCAGAATTATGGCTAGGAGATTTGATATTCCGATCTCTGCTATCAGAGTTATTCTTTCTACTACGATTAGACCGTCTATGTTTCAGCTCCTGTTGATACTCAGGTGAAGCAACCAAAATTTATTGAAGATGATGATAATCTGAAAAATAAATGACAATTGGCAACATAAAAGAATGGTGAATCTACCTGCTCATAGAAGTAAAGCCCATCATTTATTGCAGAAGCAAGCTCATTGGAAATAGATTTTGATTCTTTGCCACCATCTCTATATCCTTGTTTAGGATCACCGTTCTGTACATCAAAATACAAAAATTATTAACATTCTAGCATAATATGGTTAAATCAGTTTTCAACTTGTTCATTCAAACCAAAAAATAGGCTTTTAGTTATGCAGTTCCAGTTTCTGACAGCCATCAAATCAAAAAGACCCTTAATTTGTTTTGTAATTTTCATCAGCATGACTGTTTTGGATAATCTGACTGTAAAATTGAAACCTAATTTGAATTAAAACCCACTTTAGAGGAAAGAATAAACATTTGAACTTATTTTTAATAAAATTAGAAATGTCAATAATACCTGGGTGACAATTACTAGTCTCTGAACATCCTGTTCAATGACAGCCATCTCATCATCTTCATCGTCAATCCTTTTAGGCAAAAAATTCCATCACATGAATGTTTAAACAAAAAGGAGAATATGAAAAAATGACACGGCACAAAAATCTCTTAATATTATTCTCTGCATCAGACAAAAAATATAAAGTGTTTTAACATCTCAAACAGAATATAAACACATTGTTTTATCAAGGGTGGAAAGAGAGGAGGAATCATTGAATTTCATATCACAAAGAAATAACAAAAATCGTCTTTAGCATAAAGAGAGTGGAATATTCAACAATTGCCAGAATCTATGAAAAACACTTGTTGCATATTCCACTATATATAAATAAGGTAGAACAGAACTATGAAGTACCTTCCACTAGAAGAAAGATCACTCTTCTTTAGCATCTTTTGCTCAAGCTCTATCTCTTCATCGAGCATAAAAGTATTGCCAAAATCATTTGTAAGATCCTGGACATCCATATCATTCAATACATCCATGTTTCTAGTCTCATTACTGTCAAATATTTTGGTCTCAGTTTCTTGTACATCATGTAAATTATTACTAGTTGTGTCAAAATCACACAGTTTGACACTTTCACCAGTTGCCACAATCGGTTTACCATTGGAATAATGGCTCTCCGTATTGTTTTCTTGGTTTGCATGAGAAACTTGCAACTTATCTTCATTGAGCTGATTACATTCCGCCAAAGTTGAATTATGAACAGCATCTTTAGGCTTTTCCTCAGATGTCCCTCTTGTGTTATCTCCAGCAGCATCACTATTCTCAAGGGAATTAACAGTACAATCTAAATCTCGGTTCTGTTGAATCTGAGCTGTAGATGATCCTGGGGAAACTGGAATCCATTTTGACCAATTATCGCATTTCCTTATTTTGTGACCCTATAAAAATAAAGCAAATTACAAGTGAGGCAACTAAGATAATGAAGGAAAAGGTGGAAAAAAAAATTAAAAAACAAAGATCTCGAACAAAGATATCCTCCTCAATAACCAACTAGCTCGATGCAATTCTCATAAACTCAACACATTTATACTACAGATGTTACAAATGCATCAGACTCAAGAATTATTATGTAGCGGAACAGTGAATAGCAACTGACTTTGCAATAAAAGCTAAATAATTTATACTATATAAAATAAAACCCAAAATTGAAATAATTGAAGGAAAATAACAACTCTCGGTGTACACACTATCACATCAATTTAGGAGAGACGAGAGCTTATTGAGTGAAGTATAAAAACATGATTGATGGAGAAATTAATAGAAAAGAAAAAGAAAAGATAAAAAGGTAAAATGTGAACTGGGAAGTCTAAGGAAGAAGAAAGAATGGAACACACAATTAAAAAGTTTTATAATGTGCAAGAGAATATAGGTGACCTTTGGTGGATTATTAAAACTCCCAACAAACATAAAACTGCATGCCACTACTTTTAAAATGTTTCTTGAAAAAATCTATGCAATACTCCTGACTACATTTGAAGCTACCAACTCCCAAGATTATTATCAGAGATAAAGAAAAGAAACAGAGTACCATAAAAGAAATTTGCTAAGGAGCAAAAGTAATTGAGGAAACAAACTAGATTCTAGAGTTAATGAAAAGCGTATGCAGTAAGAGTAAACCAGAATAGCAAATTAACCTGAATTTCCACATTCTTAGAGCTCTGAAGTGCATCAAGGATAAAAGGTATGTCTGTGCTCATCCTCTTGACCTAACAAGATAAATCAAATCATTTAAGGCAAGATAGAAAGGGGAAATAACATGGAACTCACCAGAAGAAAACATACATCTGAACACTATAGTAGATTTGGGAGGTAAAATATAATTTTGGCATACCCTTTTAAAATCAGCAATAGTGAATATGGGAACCCATCCTTGGTCATCCATCAAGGAAATAAGGTAATGGTCATGCTGCAGATTTTCGTCACTGCCAAAAGATAGCTTGAAAGTCAGCAGTTTGATCAATGAACTACTCGATCATATGAACTACTTTGGTTTACTCCAAAGACTAAATATCATTTCCACTTTGTCATTTCTGTCAATAATTCTTCGATAATATACCATCTAATTGTTAAATTTATGCAATTGTCAAAATATAAGAGATACAGGCTTGGCATCAATGAATCTAAAAGTACAGCACTTTCACAATAAAAACATAAAAAATAACAGAACAATGTGATCAATTGAAAGTCAGAAACATCATTCAGATGATGAGGGATAAAAAGAACATCCACAAAAAGGTTTATCACATTAGGTCTTTAAGAATATATTTAACTGTGGCCAACAATTAATACCAAATATAATGTAAAAGTCACCCAAAACAATGAAAGTACATACCTAAAGTAATAGTCTATCTGTTTAACAATACTAGTCCTCAAAGATACAGTGTCTGGAGGCGGTGGCTGAGGGGTAGGGTTGACATGATAGGGAACAAATTGCCGAGGATGGGGTCCTCTAATGGAACCAGGAGGTGGCATGGTAACACCCCAATATGGGCCAGATCCTATTCAGAAAATTAAAATTGGATTAAAGAACTAATTGATGGAGAATGAAGAAATTAAAGAAAAATCCTCAAATAGCATTCAAGTTGAGAAATCCAGAAGTGCCTGCACACAAAACTAAGTATATGTGTGTCTTGTAACAATAAAAACATAAACATAAACAGAAGACCGTGTATTTAATTTTTACCTGGGAAGCCTGGACCAACAATGTACCCCGGAGGCGGACCATAAAACGGAGGCCGTATAAATGGCCTTGGTCCCAAACCATGTTGCATAGGAATGTTTGGTCTGGAAGGAAAAGGCCTCTGATGATGCCAGCCATGATTTAGATGGTCACCTTGTTCTTGGATGTTTGGTCTTCCATTAGCAAAATTACCAGCATAAGCATTTGGATCCCCTTGCACCGGCGGCTGAACACTTTTGGGATCGACAGCATGAGCAGGCGGTGGAAAAGCTTGTCCTGGTGGTGGCTGAGACACAGGCTTCCCCAAAGGACTTTCTACACCCGGAAAAGGTCCTGGACCAGGTGGAAAACCATAACCAGGTACAGCAATGTGTGGAGGCGGTACCATAGGATAAAAAATTGGAGGAACTGGCTGAAGATAAGGCAGTGGTCCAGGAAAGGGAGGCGCGCCACCGGAGTTCCGCTTAGCACCCGGCTTCGGATGACGGGATGATGGCAGCTTTTGTGCCGGATTAGCATTTCCGGAACCATTCACCTTCTATTAAATAAAAAAACACACAAATTAAAAACATATATTACATTCCAAAAAACAAAACTTTTATCGCATTAAGCATACAAGCTTCATTAAGCATTAATGGGTAAACAACAATAAGCTTGTTAAACCATAGGAACACAATAAAAATTACCTTTTAGTTACATACCATCCAATGTTAATCAATAACCACCAATTCATGCTAGCAAAATTTCCGCAAAATCGTGAAAATCATAACAAGACACAAATGTCTATCCTAAACAGATAGATTTTGAAAAAAAATACAAGACAGCAAAAGTAGTATACAAACTCAATAACATGTTACGTTTTTATGAATCTATGCATTACAATCATTATTTCATAATCACAAACTCAAGTAAACTCTCTAACAATACAAGACAAAAAGAGAAGATAGAAAACTCAGTAACATATTACATTTTATGAATCTATGCATTATAGTTTCCATGTCATAATCACAAACTCAAGTAAAATCTGTAACAATACAAGACAGCAAAAGCATATGTACAAACTCAATTACATGTTACAATTTTATGAATCTAAGCATTACATTTTCCATGTCATAATCACAAACTCAAGTCAATTCTATAACAATATGACAACAGAAAAGATGGATACAAATTCAATACCACAATATATTTCAAAGAATATATGCACTACATTTTCTATATCACAATTGCACAACAAAGAGCATACTAACCTGCATAGAAGGAGGTCTAGGAGCAATCTCACCAACATTTGCCACAGAAGCAGCAGCAATCTCAACATTTTTGGGTGGTCTTTGTGCATCAGAGAGAGCTGGCCAAGACTCAGTGCCCATCATCACAGACACATCACCTCCCTTCCCATCACCAGCAGGAGTCTTCCAAGGAGACTTAGGAGCAGCAACCCCCTTCTGATCCCCACCAATCTCAGTCTCAGCAGTCACCATAACTGCCTTTTTCTCTCACCAATCCACCCAACTCCCAAGATTTCCCCTTCCAAACCCCACTTGCCAAAACACACAACACTCTAAACTATCAACCCGATGGGTGCTAAGAGATTCAACAAAACGCAAAGACACCACAAAAAGATTGAACCTTTACTTGCCAAATGAATCAGGGTTATTGAGCAAACGAACCCAGAGCTGAATGGACGATGATTTCATGTGGGTGTGGTAAAAAGGGTTCCTTTGGTGAAGTTGAAATGAAAAAAGAGTTGGGTCAGCGTAACAACAGGAGAACAGTGAAAGATTAGGGTTTTGGACAGTGTGGTGATGGAATGAGTTTGTTATGTGTTGTGAGTGTGTTTGGAGACAGCAGCACAATGTTAACAGACGCCAACAAAGTTGCGAGGGTAACAGATGAAAAGTGAGGGACAACGTTTTAGTGTGTTGAGTGTACACATACATACATATATATATATATATATATATATATATATATATATATATATATATATATATATATATATATATGGAGTGCCCTTATCAATCACACACATCACTAAACATTCTGATTGGTCTATTTTGTTCCAGTGGAAGCACCCAGTGAGTGCCCCTATCAAATCTTAACTAAATCTCTATCACTAATTGATGTTATAATAGCAGTAACTAATATTTCATAAAATATTTCTTTCCTCCTCAAAATATATATTTATAATGTCTTCTCAGTAAAATGATAATGTTAAAAACAGAAATATTTGATGAATATAAAACAAATATGTGTTTAAGAGAATGATTTGATGTACTTTTTTTGTTCAGTTTTCAGGGAAACTCAATTATGTTGCAGTTTTTCTCTTTTTTCTCTGTAAGGATTTTTTATTTGATGTATAGGGAAATAAGAACGAGCTTTCAATGAATTGGAAATTTGTTTTACGCTGTACCAAACTTTTAATTTAAAATAAAATATCATTTAAAAAAATTCTAAATTTTTAACTTTCAAAATATTTTACAAATTAAAACTGATTTTTTTAATAGCATTTTTCTTTATATCTTTAAGTTTTAAGATGAAAAAAAAACTCATTTTTGAATGTTTGTTTTTTTTAATTAATTCAAATATTTGTGACAAATGCCAAACGAAATTTAATTAAAAGAAAAGAAAAACTTTTAAAGATAACAAAAAAGGAAAAATTCAGAATAATTTGTCTTTCAAATGGAAGTATAGGTATTGAAAGATATTGAAATTCCATGCAAGCAAACTTTTTTTAAAATAAAATTAATTATTTGCTATTTTTATTAGTATATCTTATCATCATTCATAAAAATCCAAATAATTGTACAATTAATATATGATTTGGAATGATTTCTCCTTCTCTTCAGTTTATAGTTTCTTTAGTGTAAAAAAATAATTTAAGAGAATCAACTTTAATATAATTAATATAAATGGAGAGTTGAGTTATAGATGAGTAATAATAATAGAATTTGTGTTGTCACATTGCATGTGATGATAGTAGGAAAAATTAAAATGTACTACTATAATTGAGTGTATATTGAGATTAATTTGATTTGTGAATTTTTGTGTGCTATTATGTATAAAATAATTATCCTTTTTAAAATGTTAAGAGAATCACAACTGACATAAATTGTTGTGATTTTATTTTTTATCTCATGTTATTCTATCTGTCCTGTTTTTTTTTAAATATTTTTAATAATTAATTTCAAAAAAGTAGTAAAATATACCACAATTTTTTAGTTGTTTAAAATTTGCAGTTTCTTTTTCTCTTGAACCTATCTTACTATTTTTTTTTTCACTTTATTATTTTATTTGAAACTTAAGTTTTTAATATTTGGTTTTAAATTTTAAAATATTTTAACTTGAGTGATGTATGGAACATCATTGCAAATAGGGATGGCAACGGGGCGGGGCGGGGACGGGTTTCGCTATCTCATACCCATCCCCGCATAAAAAATTCATTCCCATCCCCATACCCAAACCTAACGGGTATCAAACTTTTTTCCCATCCCCATCCCCACCGGGTAACGGGTATAATCTCGTACTCATACCCGTACCCGTGTTCTAACTACTTCAATATTAATTTTTATAAATGAAAAAAAATTACGGTAAAGAAAACATAATATTATGAAATATTCAATATTAGGAGGATTTTCTTCGATGCCAAATACCTTAAAATAAATTATAATTGTTTACATTTTATATTAGAATACCAAATAA